>Ga0209084_1001142_pt1 | contig 22977 bp, 18 predicted proteins | sample C_130820_MF_Meta_FD_187309 | JGI IMG/M metagenome (GOLD analysis project Ga0209084, IMG submission 187309) | Freshwater microbial communities from Lake Croche, Canada to study carbon cycling - C_130820_MF_MetaG (SPAdes) (version 2) | ecosystem: Environmental > Aquatic > Freshwater > Lake...
AGAGTGAGCCACCACTACGAGCAAACTTTGCAACCTCATCCATAAAGCGATCGAGGTGGCGACGTCCACGAGTTCCGCCATCTCGCAACATGACCTCGGCTTCGAGATTGAGATAACGCTCTATTTCAACTACTAAATCGGTAATTGGCGCAGATGCACGAGAACGAAGACGGCGAAGGTCTGATGCAAATCCGGTTAATCGCTGATAACCAACTTCAGTAAATTTATGCTTATCGCACTTTTCAATCTCATCCAGTGCATCAATAGCGCTTCCCATAAATTGGTCGTCAGCTTCTGCCGAATCAGGATTTCCGGCAACTATATTCTTCACAATACTTCGGCTATCAGATCGAAGTGATTCAGACCGTTTACGTGCAAATTGACCGAGCGCTGCAATATCTCGGGCACCTAAATTAATTCGCGCACCTGTTAGGTGACGCATTAAAGATGCGCCTGCATTGGGATCGTTGATGATTTTTAACATTGCGACTAGATCGGCAATCTCGGGAAGGTGTACTAAGCCGCCTAAACCAAGGACTTCAGAGGGTATCCCGGCACTTGCAAGTGCTTCCTGAATTGGTGCGATCTGAGAACGTTTTCTGACAAGCACTGCAAAAGTCTTTGGTGACTGGCTATCTCTCTTCAAGCGTTCTGGGTTATTCCATAATGGAGAGAAGTGCTCAGAGATTGCTTCTGCCTCTGCCTGCATATTTTCAAATATTCCGCAGGTGAGATCTCCCTTTCCGGCACCTTTACGTGGTTTAAGCGGTGCCACATCAAGATCTTCGACTTTGCGAACTGAAGCTGAAATTTCATTCGCTAGCGCAAGTATTGATTCATCATTGCGATAGGTAGTAAGAAGTGGATACACGCTCTTGCCTGTTGAACCAGCGCTCTTTGGGAAGTTCTTATTAAATGCTCCGATGGTGCCAGCTGATGCACCGCGCCAGGTATAGATTGATTGGCACGGGTCGCCCACTGCAGTTACGGGATGTCCATTTCCAAAGAGTGCAGATAACATGCGAACTTGAGATTGAGAAGTATCTTGATACTCATCGAGTAGAACAACTGGATATTTTGCTCTCTCTAAAATTCCTACATCTGGAAAGTTGACAGCGATATCTGCCGCTAGTGAAATCTGATCATCAAAAGAAAGTTCACCAGATTTACGTCGAAGGTCAATAAATGCCTCCATCATAGGAAGCATCGCGATTCGTTGGCTAAGAACTTTTGCGACTTTGCGTGTCTCTTCGTTACTTGCACCAGTCATCTGAGAAAGCTCTTCTAATACCTTTTCATCGGCGCTACGTATTTGATCTGACGTTACTTGGTGTTCTAGTGCGATAGATGTAAGACCCAGTAAATCCTTAACTACTGTGCTTACCGCATCATCAGTTGAGAAAGTTCCGTCATCCCATTCGCGTACCAACTTATTTGCAGACATCCAGAGCGCTGCTTCACCCATCGGTTGCACATCGGCATCGATTCCGTAGCGAATCGCATGTTCACTGAGTAGTCGTCCTGCGTAGGAGTGATAAGTAGTAACGGCAGTTTCCAGACTGCTGAAAGTGCGAGGGATCTTTCGTAAATCTTGAGCCTGCTGAAACTGGCGTAAACGCTTACGAATTCGGGTATTGAGCTCTCCCGCTGCTTTACGAGTAAAGGTAAGTCCAAGAATTTGGTCCGGTCTCATAAATTCATTAGCGACTAAATATAGAACGCGCGCAGCCATGGTCTCGGTCTTTCCAGAACCTGCACCCGCGATAACAACTGCAGGCTCGAAAGGATTTGTCTCAATGGAGATAATCGGACGTTGTTCATCACTTGGCAGATAGAAATCGGGGTCAATCAACTTAATCATTTCAGCGACTTGATCTGGGGTGTATTTCTCGACAAACTTCTTAGCGCTCATTGATGCACCGACTTTCCTTCGAGGTGCAAGGGACATGAAGGTTTAACGTTACAACGGCTACACATATCGTTCTTACGAGCGGTAAAGCTTGCCGCACCCATTCCTTGGGCGATAGTTGCAATCGTCTCTTGAATAATTATTGGATCGATAGGTGGGCGAACTCGAGTAGTGACCTTTTGCGTATTCTTAGCAAGAAAGACAAGTTCAGATCCTGAAACGTGCGTGCCTTTTAATTTCTCCTCAAAGCCATCGAGTAAGACGCCAAGTTGATAGCAAGCAAGCTGCAAATTCTCTAGCGCATCAGCCTTGGATATAACGTTCTTACCAGTCTTAAAATCGATGATATAGAACTTGCCATCACTATCGACTTCAATACGATCGACATTTCCTCGAATAGTTGCACGGCCCACCTGAATTGTGAAGTTCAGTTCTGCGCCCACAACTTCACGTGTTGCTTCGCGGTGATATTGAGCAAAGCGTTCCAGCATTCTCTTTGCTCGCCCGAGCGCTGCTGAACTTATCCATCCTTGGCTATCGTCAATCAGTGGCCAAGCTTCGACTAACTTATCAATGAGTTGCGAATCTGTTGTAGTTGGTTCTTCTACCTTTACACGAGCAAATTCATGGATGACAGATCCAAGTAATTGAGCAGTTGAATCTCCGTTGGTTCCACCGCTCTTTTCGAGGAACCATTTCAGGCCGCACTCATTGAAACTTTCAGCACCTGATGGCGAGACTGGAACAGACGCACCTTCATCAACCACAGGGCTATCACTGCTTATTGGAGCTGATCCCAGCCATTGTGAGGGTTTAGCAAGGTGAATTCCAGAATCAGCTAGAGTTTTTAAAATCGCTGCCGCATCTCTGCTTTGATTGAGATTCACCTCGCGCCTCAGAGTTGCAACAAGTGCTGGAGCTGTCAGTGGACGCATCGACTGGTTTTGATTGAGTGCGCCGCCATGTGCATCTGCAAAATCTTCAAAGAAAGCTGATGGAGTTTCATCCTCGCGCGCAGTTGCCGATACAAGCAGCGATTGACGAGCGCGAGTAGTTGCAACGTGAAAAAGTCGTGCTTCATCTTCAGCAAGTGAAGCTGCAGCAATCATATCTAAGGTAATTTGCGCAACATCATCACCATGGCGCACACGTTCAACAAGACGTTCTGCACCCAGTAATGAACTGCGCTGTTTGAGATTTGGCCATGTGCCTTCTTGAACTCCTGCGACAGCGACGTATCGCCATTGGCGACCCTTTGCAGAGTGCACAGTAAGAATTTCAACTACATCAGGGCGAACTCCGCGCGCAGTAATGAGATCAGAAACAATAGTTTCGTTGGCAATTTCTTCAAGAAATGAATCTGGTTTCGCCCCCGGGAATCGCTCAACATGTCGCGCTGCAGAATCAAAGAGTTGAATCATGGCATCGAGATCTCGATCTGCAGATGCACCACGAGAGCCACCACGCAGTGCCGCTGCACGCCATGCATCACTGACTTTCTCGTTCTCGCTTGTCATCGCGTTATTCCAGATTGCCCACAACAAATCATGAATCGTCGCACTCTTCTTAGAAATTGCCTTCTTGGCTGCCGCAAGCAAGGTATGGATGCGCAGTAGCTCTGCAGAATCTTCGATATTAATATCACCATCTCTTATTGCATCAAGAATGAGTTGGGTTCCGGATCGTTTATCGCTTGCTTCATCGCGGGCAGCTAATAGCGCAGCGCGAGTACGTCGAAGTGAGACCGATGTCGCTCCCCCGAATTCGCTAGTCAGTAATCGTTCAGCTGTATCAAGATTCAAGGGCTGCGCACCTGTTGCAACACGTGCAAGTAGAAGAAATGGTGCGATGGCTGCGTTATTGGCAAGCGCCTCGATATCGCCGGCTACGGGGATAGAAACTTGGGCAAAGGCACGTCTGATTGCACTTGCGCGTTGTCCATGAGATCGCACAATCACTGCCATCTCTGAATATGGAACACCTTGCATTAAATGTGCGCGCTTAAATTGATATGCAATGTATTGCGCTTCCTCAGATTCTGAAGTTAATCGAGCGCAAGCAACGTGTGGAACGCCTCGGAAATTCTCTGACAATGTAATTTCTTGTGCACCAGCGGCGATGTACTTATCGATGACATCCGCAACACCTTCGGGATCTGCGCCGCGAAAACGCCCCACCGCACTAGGCGGATCTGCAACAATGACAAGATCGCGTCCTGCAAGCAAATCAAGAAGCTCGCGCTGGGCTGGGTCACTCTCTTGAAATTCATCGACGAGAATTGTTGTAAAACGTTGACGCAGCTCGTTAAGAAGTGAATCGTTATTCTTTAGATAATTCTTGGCAAGATTAATAATTTCCGAGGGGTCAATGCGCATTTTGGCATCGCCAGCTGTTGATTCTTGTAGGACTAAACCATTGAGATATCTCTGCCAGAAATCAGCAGCACCTTCCCAATATTTTTCACCAAGTTGGTGTCCACGATGTGCAAGTTCTGCTGGCGTTATCCCACGTTCATTTGCACGCATAATAAGATCTCGGAGTTCACGAATAAATCCTTGAGTTGTGAGCGGTTCTCCCAGACTCTTATCTGTCTTACGCAGTTCGGCATGCCACTTGCGATAACCGTCGTCGATATCGCCTTGCAGTAAATCCCCAATAAAGCTCTCTTGCTCTGAACCTGACATAAGCACAAGATCGCGATAGCCATCACCTGTTCGCATCTTAAGAATGGAATATGCAAGTGCGTGAAATGTGCGGGCCATTGGCTCGTACGCAGTTTTATCTGATCGCGTGACTATTGCATCGCGAAGTTCAGATGCGCGTTCGCGTCCGTAAGTGAGTAACAATATTGAATCCGGAGATTGACCAGATGCAATACGTGCCAATGCAATTTCAACGAGTACGGAAGTTTTTCCAGTGCCGGTTGGGCCGTTGATAATCAATGGTGAGCCAGTGTGGGCAACTGCCGCCTTCTGTTGCGCAGAAAGAGAGCGCGAATACCCCTCAACCTCAGCTCGCACCAGGCGAAGCGGCGTTGAAGGGTTCTGCTTACTCACGGTTCGTATTCAACCGCAAGCTACCGACAAAGAAGCTGCAGGGAGTAATTCTTTTAGCCGCGTCCGACAAAAGGCATCTTGGTGGCCATGATTGTCATATTTGAAACATTGGCATCTAAGGGCAAATTGGCCATATAACTAATTGCGCGAGCGACCTCGGATGGATTTATGAGTGGCTCTGGACGAATGGATCCGTCGGCTTGCATAGCACCCGCACCTGCGCCGCTTCCAATTTCCGTCGCTGCATTGCCAACATCAATTTGGCTACATGCAATATTAAATTTTCGACCATCAAGTTGAGTTGTCTTTGTTAACCCACTTATCGCATGTTTTGTGGATGTATATGCAATCGACAGTGGTCGAGGCTTATAAGCAGAGACTGAACCATTATTAATGATTCTTCCACCTTGTGGTTCTTGATTTCTCATCATTCCAAATGCCTCGCGAGTACAGAGAAATACCCCTGTGAGATTCACTGCAACAACTTTATTCCAATCATCGAGAGATAATTGATCAATTTCAACAGCTGGTGCTCCAGTGCCCGCATTATTAAAAAGTAAATCGAGTCGGCCATATTGGTTCTTTATCGTTGTAAAGAGTCTCTTCACACTTGCTTCATCTGTCACATCGGCAGCTATTGCAGCTATCTCTCCAGAAGATTTCTCGCAATTTTTGATAACGGCATCCAATGTATCTTGACGTCTGCCAGCAATAACAACCTTCCAACCGTCTTTTGCAAGTGCGTGCGCAACTTCAGCACCGATTCCACTGCCTCCCCCCGTTACAAGGGCTATTTGTGCGGGAGAGTTACTCATTGGAGGAGTATGTCATTTGATTGCTCCTATTTGTAGATGGACTTCTAGAAATAAAAACGATGAGAATTTGCTCTGCGTCTGACTGGCTGGGCGATACATTTGCCGATCTCTGCAGATTCGATAGGTTTACTTCATGAAAGCCTTATACATAAAGGAAAAGCTTGATATTTCAATTGTTGAAAAGCCTTTGCCTGAACCTTCTGCTGGTGAAGTTCGAGTAAAAATTTCACACTTTGGAATTTGCGGCTCTGATCTTCACTACTACTATGAAGGAGCAAATGGTCCATTTGTAGTGAAGGAACCTTTAATGCCTGGGCATGAAGTTTCTGGCTATGTTGATTTCGACCCATCCGGTGAATTTGCACAAGGCGCTGGTGTAACAGTTCACCCTGCAACTTTTGGAAAATCTGAGCCTGGAATTGAAGAACAGCCACATTTGTGGCCAGGCGGTGCATATTTGGGAAGTGCATCAACATGGCCTCACACTCAAGGCGCGGCTGCTGAGTATGTAATTTTTCGAAAAGATATGTTGCGGGTCTTGCCTGCAAACCTTTCTACCAAGGTCGCTGCACTAGCTGAACCACTTGCAGTTGGACTCCATGCAATCAATATTGCAGGAGGAGTAAAAAGTAAAAAGATTTTTGTTTCAGGTTCTGGACCTATTGGGCTTCTTCTCATTGCTGCCGCAAAGTCACTCGGAGCTGCTGAAATTTCTTCATCAGATTTACTCGATGGCCCGCTTGCGCGTGCACGCTCGCTAGGGGCAAATAAAACTTTTAAGATCGGAACTGATGCACTCCCTGAACATTACTTTGACGTTGTATTTGAATGTTCAGGAGTAGCGCGCGCGATTAGCGGCGCCCTCGTTGCAGTTCGACGAGGTGGAATTATCGTCCAGGTTGGAATGCTTGGTGCCGGAGATCATGCAGTTGCTATTGCACCTCTTGTTGCAAAAGAGATTCAACTTCGCGGGACTTTTAGATTCAAGGATGAAATTGATGCAGCCATTAAAATGCTTGCAGATAATCCTTGGATTGCTTCAACTATTACTCATACATACTCGCTAGATAAGGCAGTCGAAGCATTTGAAATGGCAAAGAACTCTGAGGAATCTGGAAAGGTTCTGATAGAACTAAATTAACGATATTTCTCTATTTTCGCTTTAAATTGCGGTGTCTCAAGAACTTCTTTGTTGACTACAAATTGAGGAATTTCTCCTCGGCTAATTGACTTAATTGCTCCAAATGCCGACTTACCCATGCCAAGGGCGAGTTCATCTGTCCAGGCAATATTGTGTGGAGCAAGAGTTACGTTACTTAATGTGAAGAGTGGGTTATCAATTGCAGGTGGTTCAGTTTCAAATACATCAAGTCCTGCGCCAGCAATCTTCTGCGATTTCAGCGCATCAATCAGCGCGACTTCATCAACTATTGGCCCTCTCGATAGGTTAATGAGCACTGCGCTCTGCTTCATCTGGGCCAATCGTTCGGCGTTAACCAGATGTTTTGTTTCGGAAGTCAAGATTGCCATGACAACAATTGCATCTGCTTGGGTAAATAGTTGGTCAAGTTCCACAAGTTGTACATTGTGAAGATCTGCTTCTGCCTGGGTCTTCCATGGGTCAAAACTGATTCGCTTCACATCGAAAGGTGTAATCAGGCGAAAGAATTCAGTTGCTACATTTCCTAATCCGATTGTTGCAATAGTTTTCCCATTGAGACCGCGGCCCAAGCCGTTCATACGCTCTGACCAGCCATGACGGCGTGCAAGCTGATCTTTTGCCACAAGGTTATGCATCGTTGAAAGCAACAAGGTCAGCGCTGCTGTAGCTACTGGCTTCTGTGATCCATCAGGTGTAATTGTGAGAATTGTCCCTGCCCGTGTGCAACTATCTAAATCAATAGCGTCATAGCCAACTCCAAAGCGAGCCAAAATCAATGGCGACTCTTCAGCCGTGGCAAATGAATCAGCATCTACTGCTGGACCAGCAAAGGCAACTGCTTGCACTCCTTGAAATGTTTCGGGACGAAAATACTTTTCTGTTGGAGGTAGGAATTCCCATGGAAGCGGGCTGAGAGTCTCAATCGATATATCTCCCCAACCAAAAGCAGTAGTGTCGCCGGCTAAGTCACTCGATAGCCCGACTTTAAATGTCATTAGAAAATGGCAATCGGATTTACTGGGGAACCAGTTCCACGTGGAATATTGAGTGGTGCAATAACAATGTTGAAGGTCCAGCGCTTAAGACTGGAACAGTGCGCAGCAACAGCTTCGAGATCTAAATTATCCAGAAGTGGAATACCAAGTGCAGGTAGAGCCAATACGTGAATAGGAGAACCCACGCCTTCAACGGGAGATGGACGAACATCGCTATCTCCATCAGCACCAATGACGCTTATTTTGCGATCCTTAAATAGTTGCATGACATCGACGTGAAAACCCGCAGAAAAATCTGAAGGATCCCATACTCCAAGTTTTCTTCGTCGTGCAAAATGTCCGCTGCGAAGCAATACACAATCACCCTGACCTAATTCAAATCCAAACTTCTTTTCATAGGCCAATACCTCTTCTGCATGAATTGCAGTTCCGGGTTCAATCCACTCGAGTTCAGCAAATCGAGCTGCATCGAGTAAGACTCCTCGAGTTGCAACAACGCCAAGTTTGTCGATTGTCGACCACGCAGAACCTGTTGAATTAACTACTTCACTTGATTTCTTGCCACCGAAAAGAATTCCTTGGAACGCAATATGTGTCATAGCATCGATATGGCTAACTGCCTTTCCGTGATAATCAACTCCAATAAAATCTTTGTTACAGGTTGGTTCTTCATTTGGAGTATCACCGATCTCGGACATGTAATGCATTGCAGGCTTGTGGTTATCAGGACCAGACTCTGTATTCCAAGCTAGTCCCATTGTGATTGTTTCACCTGTAGTGACTAATTGTGCGGCTGCTTTAGTGATTGCCGGTGTGATGAAATTAAGCGCACCACGTTCGATATTTGCAGGTGAGTAATCGCTCCAACTCTTTATAGATTGAAAGAGTGCAGAAAAATCGTTAAATGAAACAGCTGGACCGTTATTTACTCGCTGAATTGTCATCGGAACGCCTTCACAATCTGCTCTGAAGATTACTTGTTGGCTCTCTGCCAAACCTGATAACGTCGGACAATAGCAGGATGCTGAGTAGCGTCCAGAGGAGTGGATTGCCATGAGCGTAAAAGATTCCGCCTATCCATCCCCTCAATTAGTTCCCGCTGTAGCTCGCGCATCTGCCATTCTCGAACTGCTCGGTGAAGCCGGTGTCGGAATCGCATCAAATGAGATTGCTCGGCGCCTGAATCTTCCTAAATCATCGACTGCAAACATTTGTTTGGAATTAGAGGCAGCAGGTCTTGTTGTAAGACGCGATTCAGGTTATGCCTTAGGCCGTAAACTTGTTGAATTAGGTGGACAGTACCTCGGCAGTATCGATGCTCTACGAGAGTATTACGATCTCTGCGCAAGTCTTCCGGTGATGTCACGAGAAGGTTCCCGCATTGCCATTCTTGATGGAACTGATGTTCTCTATCTTGGACGATATGAAGGACGGCAACAGATTCGATTAACAGCAAATATCGGCGATAGATTTCCTGCAATTTGTACTGCAACCGGAAAAGCTCTTCTTGCCAATCTTCCTCGCGGTGAAGCCGAGGAACGTTATAAAGAGAAACCTGACGCATTTATTAGATTGACAGATAAGTCGATTAAAAACGTCACCGAACTCAGTAAAGATTTAGAGGCCACTCGTGAACGTGGCTACGCCATCGATGATGAAGAAGCCACTCCTGGTGTGGTCTGTTACGCCAAAGCGGTAACTGGTTTTCGTGGGGATCAATCTGCAATTGCAGTTTCCGTAACAGTTCTGGCCCAGCGCCTCACCCCAAATTTCAAATCACTATTACTGAATGATTTGGCCGCAATGGCTAAAGGACTATCCAACCCGCTTGTGGGTACGGGCAAAGCTTTGCCCTATTGATGGGCCTAAAAGCCATCTCAAACCGCCGATCTGCAGCGCGTCAGCCGTCGTAACGTTTGGATAACGCCAACCAGCCAACTGGACGGGACATCACACTTTGGTCGATTCTTAGTTAGCGTCCTCATCATGCCTGGTGGACTTCGCTCAGTAATCTCAATAAGAAACGTATCTAAACGTTTCGGAGCGACCCAAGCACTCTCCAACGTTTCATTCGAAATTAACACACATGAAGTTCTCGCCTTACTCGGAGCAAATGGTGCGGGTAAATCAACAATTATCAAAATCTTGGCAAAGATTTATTCTGCAGATAGCGGCGACATAACTGGTCCTAACAACTCAGATATCGACGATACTAAATTTGCATTCATCCATCAAGATCTTGGTCTTGTTGAATGGATGACTGTTGGAGAATCTGTTGCTCTAGGTTCACGATATCCAACACAGAGTGGGCTCATCAGCTGGTCGGGTGTTCGCACAATGGCAGAAGAAGCATTGAAGGATGTTGCTCCACATATCAACGTCAATGATTTAATTTCTGGACTTTCTAGAGCCGACCGCTCCTTAGTTGCGATTGCACGTGCTCTATATGCAAAGTCTGATGTCTTGGTTCTTGATGAGCCAACCGCTTCATTGCCAGCCGAAGATTGCGAAGAGCTCTTCCGAGTATTACGTAAATTGCGCGCTGATGGAGTTGCGATTGTTTACGTCTCGCATAGACTCGATGAAATTTTTAAAGTGGCAGATCGCGTGGTGGTGCTGCGCGATGGCTTTGTCGTAGAAGATGGCAATATTTCTACCTTCGACCCATCAAGTTTGGTGCGTGCAATAGTTGGTCGTGAAACTACTGCATTTAATCTAGGTCAATTCAATGCTGGCAATGCGCTCTTGCAAGTTAAGAATCTCTCTGGAGAGAATGTAAGAGCTGCTTCGTTCACAATGTCTGAAGGAGAAGTTCTCGGTCTTATCGGTCTCAACGGTGCAGGACAACGTGAAGTTGGACGCATGATTGCCGGTGCGATGCCGCGCTACGACGGAACAATTCATCTCAATGGAACTGAAGTACGCGGCACAATTGCCCAGATAGTTTTACAAGGTATTTCACTGATTACTAGTTCTCGCGCTGAAGAGGGTTTGGCAATGGGTCTTACTATGCGCGAAAATATCTTCCCAAACCTTCGAGTCCGTGGAATGCGCGCTTTAAATTGGGTTAAATCAAAAATCGAGTTAGTAGAGGCGCAAGATCTCACTGTACGTTTTAATGTCAAGCCTCGCGATACTGAGTTGGCGGTTGCAACTCTTTCGGGTGGAAACCAACAAAAAGTGATTCTCTCTCGTTGGCTTTCTATTCCTCGTTCAGTGATTGTTCTTGAAGAACCAACGGCTGGCGTTGACGTGGGAGCAAAAGGCGATATCTATCGCTTAATTCACGAGGCAACACAAAATAATTTATCTGTACTCCTAGTTTCCACAGACTTTGAAGAAGTCGCACTTATGGCTCATAGGGCTCTAATTTTCTCTGACGGCGAAATTGTGGCAGAGCTCACCCGTCAAGAGATCACTGTTGAAAATCTTGTAACCCATGCATCTCGAGCGAATGTGAGTAACCACTAAGTGAAAAGAAAAAGTTCGTCCTTCAGCGCAAAAATTGGAGCCTACGGTTTACCAGTACTTGCAGTTGGAATTTTCGCACTCTTCTCCTTCTTATTACCTGACACATATCCCACAGCTTCAAATTTACGAGCAATACTTTCAAACCAATCTATTCCAGCACTTCTCTCACTTGGCGCAATGATTCCGATTGTTACATCTAAATTCGATCTTTCTATGGGATACACGCTTGGACTCTCACACATCGTGGTGATGTATCTATTGGTAAATTCATCTTTACCTTGGATTTTGATTTGCGCCCTTGCAGTAGTTGGAGCAGCTGTAGTTGGCCTCATTAATGGGCTTCTCGTTGAATTTGCTCAAATTGACTCTTTTATTGCCACTTTAGGTACCGGAAGCGTTCTTTACGCATTTAGCGGTTGGATTACACATGGCGGACGAATTGTTCCGCCACTTAAAGGGCTTCCCCATGGATTTACAAATTTGATGAACGCTAAATTTATTGGTCTTCCAATGGGAGCTTTTTACATCATCGCACTGGTGATTGTCTTAGTGATTGTCCTTGAATATCTTCCAGCCGGTCGTGGACTATATGTCATTGGATCAAATCCTCGCGCAGCTGAGTTAATCGGTATACCCAAGCGTCGCTATGTGGTTCTTTCATTTGTCAGCGCATCGGCAATAACTGGATTTGCCGGATGCTTGCTTGCTGCGCAACAGCAAATTGGAAATCCGAGTATCGGTGCAGAATATTTACTACCAGCATTCGTGGGAGCACTTCTTGGTTCCACAACAATTAAGTTGGGCCGAGCAAATGCACTCGGCACTTTAGTTTCGGTTGCAATTCTTGCAATCGGAGTCTCAGGTATTCAGCAACTAGGCGCTGAATTCTGGGCAACACCACTCTTCAACGGTCTAACTCTGTTAGCCGCTGTTGGTCTTGCTGGTTATTCGGCAAGACGCCGCTTGAAAACTGGAGCAGAAGCATCTCGAAAGAGTATGCAAGCGTCTACGCCAGAAAATCAGTAACACACCACCATAAAGCACGGAAAGGAACTACATTGCGAAATATCAAAAAGCGCGTTGTTGTACTAGCTTCAGCAACAGCACTAGTAGCAGGACCTCTCGCAGGTTTTGCAGCTTCATCTGCTAATGCAGCTGTATGTACCGATGCACTTGCAAAGGCACAGAAGGCAGTAGCAGCATCTGTAGCAGTGAAAGCACCTTGGGACGGACCAAAGACTGGACCTAAGGCTGCAAAGGGAAAGACAATTATCTACGTTGCACAGACCATGCAAAATGGTGGAGTAGCGGGAGCAGCAGCTGGCGTTAAAGAGGCAGCAAAGGCAATCGGTTGGAAAGTTCGCGTCATTGACGGTCAAGGAACTCCAACTGGAATTTCTTCAGCAATGAGCCAAGCAGTAACACTCAAGGCTGACGGAATCGTTGTTGGTGGATTCGATCCAGCGACAACTAAGGCTGAAATTGCAGCAGCAAAGGCAGCAAAGATTCCTGTAATCGGCTGGCACGCAGCAGCTACATCAGGAGCGCAACCATCACTTGGCCTCTTCTCAAACGTGACAACAATGCGCGCAGATGTATCAAAGACTTCTGCTGACTGGGTAATCGCTGATTCAAAGGGAGTAGGCGGAGTTGTAATTTTCACTGACTCATCAATTCCTTTTGCTGAAGGAAAGTCACAGGAAATTAAGGCAGAAGTTGAGACATGTAGCTCACTTAAGATTTTGGAATACGCAAATATTCCAATCGGTGACAGCATTTCAACTCTTGTTGGCGCAAAGACTGCAGCACTTGTTGCTCAGTACGGCGACCAGTGGACACACTCAATCTCAATCAACGGTGGTCTATACATCACTCCAATGGCTGCAGCACTTCGTGCTGCAGGAAAGTCAGGAACAGGATTCCCACATAACGTTGGCGCCGGAGACGGTTCAGCTGATGAATATGCACGTATCTCTGCTGGGGATTTCCAGTCAGTAACTGTTCCAGAGCCATTGACTATGCAGGGATGGCAGATTGTCGATGAGTTCAACCGCGCATTCGCAAAGCAAGCTGCTAGCGGATACGTACCAGTTGTTCACCTTGTAACAAAGGCAAACGCTGGAACATCAACAGTATGGGATCCACAAAATGGATATCGCACTGAATACAAGAAGATCTGGGGCGTTAAGTAACCAGCACTTGTAAAAGAAGTACCGGTACACGGCTGGGAAATTTCCCAGCCGTGTACTCTTTTCACTACTGATAAAAGGGAATGTAAATGCGCGCACTTGTAAAACTTGAAAAGGGACCTGGCCACGTTGAACTTAAGACCGATTGGCCAAAACCTCAAGTAAAGCCTGGTTGGGTACTCGTTGAAGTAGCAGCGTGCGGAATATGTGGAACAGATATTCATATCGAAGAAGACACACATAAGAATTGGCCACCAGTTGTTTTGGGGCACGAATACACCGGAAGAATTGTTGAAATTGGGAGTGATGTTGAAGGCTGGAAAGTTGGAGATCGAGTTGTTTGCGAACAACATCATGGAGCTTGCCTCAAGTGCGATGCTTGCCGTCGCGGTGCAATTCATCTCTGCCCATCTAAGCGCAGTCCAGGATGGGGTATCGATGGTGCATTCGCTGACTTCGTGCTCTTGCCTGCTTGGTTGCTTCATAAGGTGCCCAATGGAGTTTCATCGCGTGCAGCTGCAGTAACTGAACCAACTGCTATCTGCATTACAGGTTTGGATCGAGTAAATCTCCAACCAGGTGAACGCGTACTTGTGATTGGACCTGGTCCTATTGGATTGATTTCGGCAATGCTTGCAAAGGTATCCGGAGCAAGTGAGGTAATTGTCGTTGGAAGATCTTCAAGTCGAAAGCGGCTAGAACTTGCAAATTCACTTGGCTTAAAGACTTATGAAATTAATAGTTCTAATACATTAGAGGCAATCGGAGACGTCTTCGATGTAGCAATTGATTCCACGGGCGTTGGTGAATCCTTCTCACTCGCATGTAGCGCAACTCGTCGCCAGGGTCGAGTTCTCGAACTCGGAATCGCAAGCACGGATAAAGTTGATTTCAATTTAAATATTGCAATCTTTCGTTCACTTTCTATTCACATGTCCATGTCATCTGAATATTCCAGCTGGAACCGTGCACTTGCGCTTATGGAGTCTGGTGTTTATGACCCGACTCCACTGACATCGGTTTACTCACTCGATGACTGGAAAACGGCTTTTCATGATGTCGAAAATCGAAGCGCGCTGAAGGCAATCATCACTCCTAAGGAGTTTTCACAACTGGATGAGGTGAAGTGAGTTCGCACCAAAAAGTTGTACTGATCGGTCCAATGGGAGCCGGCAAGACCACAATCGGTAATCTTCTCGCCAGTAAATTATCGTGGACTTATTTTGATAATGATTACGAGATGACTGCGCGATATGGTCACAGTCAAGATGAATTATCTTCGATGCCAGTAGCCGAATTGCATTCCCTTGAATCACGTTACTTGGAAGATATTCTGCAACTAGATGCACCGTTTATCACCGGCGCTGCGGCATCGGTTGTTGATTACCCAGATAATCACCAAATTCTTCAAGATGCTATTTCAATATACCTTCGAATTCCACTCACTCAAGTAATTGCACGTGCTGGAAAAGTGGGTGTGGGACGTCAAGCTTTAGCTGCTGATGCCGAAAAGGTCCTCACTGAGCGATATTCACGCAGAGACCCGTTATATAAGAAGTTGGCAGCGCTGACAGTTGATCTCTCTGATCAACCAAAGCACGATGCTGAAATCATTGTGGCTTTTCTTGCAAACCTTGATTAGGTCTACTTAGCTCTGATTATTCTTCTTTGCTCGTGATGTTGCTCGGGCGCGCTCTGCACCATCAAGAGTTACCTTACGGATTCGCACAACAGCAGGAGTTACTTCTACGCACTCATCTTCACGGCAGAATTCGAGAGCACCTTCCATGTTGAGCTTCTTTGGTGGAATCAACTTTTCAGAATCATCGGTACCGGAAGCGCGCATATTTGTAAGTTTCTTTTCGCGAACACAGTTAACGTCCATATCTTCGGTACGTGAGTTCTCACCGATAACCATGCCTTCATAAACTTCATCACCTGGTTCTACGAAGATAGAACCACGTTCTTGAATTCCAGCAAGTGCATACGATGTGACTGCGCCGATACGATCTGAAACAAGTGAACCTGTTCCGCGAGTACGAAGCTCGCCAAACCATGGTTCATATGAATCAAAGACGTGGTGCAATAAACCTGTTCCGCGAGTTTCAGTAAGGAACTCGGTACGGAAGCCAATAAGTCCACGTGATGGAACCTTGTAATCAAGACGGATCCATCCGGTTCCGTGATTAACCATCTGCTCCATGCGTCCTTTACGAAGTGCCATCAACTGAGTAAGAACACCTAAATATTCTTCAGGTGCATCAATAGATAAACGCTCCATTGGTTCGTGAAGTTTTCCATCAATCATCTTGGTAACTACTTGTGGCTTACCAACTGTAAGTTCGAAACTTTCGCGCTTCATGATTTCAACAAGCACTGCTAGCTGAAGTTCACCGCGGCCTTGTACTTCCCAGGTATCTGGACGTTCAGTATTAAGAACACGAAGAGAAACGTTACCGACCAACTCTTTATCAAGACGATCCTTTACTTGGCGCGCAGTAAGCATCTTGCCGCTCTTGCCCGCAAGTGGAGATGTATTGATACCGATAGTCATAGAAATTGATGGCTCATCAACTGTAATAAGTGGCAATTGATGTGGGTTTTCTAAGTCTGCGAGAGTTTCACCTAAAGTGATTGTCTCGATACCAGCAACAGCGATGATGTCGCCAGGCCCAGCTTCAAGTGCTGGAACACGTTCTAGCGCTTCTGTAACAAGAAGTTCAGAGATCTTCACGCGTTCAACAGTTCCATCAGTCTTCATCCATGTAACGGATTGACCCTTTTTAATAACGCCTTCGTGAACTCGGCATAACGCCAAACGACCGAGGAATGGTGATGAGTCAAGGTTAGTTACGTGTGCTTGCAGTGGTGCACCTTCGTGATAAACAGGTGCTGGAATTGCAGAGAAGATAGTGTCAAATAGGACATCCAAGTTCTCTTCAACCGGCATTCCGCCATCTGCAGGACGTGTAAGAGATGCACGACCAGCTTTTGCTGATGCATAGACAATTGGGAAATCGATTTGATCTTCACTGGCATCGAGGTCAAGGAAGAGTTCATACGCTTCATCGACAACTTCTGCAATACGTGAATCTGCGCGGTCGACCTTATTAATCAGCAAGATAACAGGAAGATTCTTCTGTAACGCTTTGCGTAATACGAAACGAGTCTGTGGAAGCGGACCTTCTGATGCATCAACGAGCAAAATAACGCCGTCAACCATTTCAAGCCCACGTTCAACTTCGCCACCGAAATCTGCGTGGCCTGGTGTATCAATAATGTTAATGATTGTGTCACCACGTTTTACCGAAGTGTTCTTCGCAAGGATGGTAATTCCCTTTTCGCGTTCTAGATCCATTGAATCCATCATGCGGTCTTGGCCTTCTTCTTGCTTCTTATAAGCAGCGAAAGCTCCGGATTGCCACAACATCGCATCAACGAGCGTTGTTTTACCGTGGTCAACGTGCGCGATGATCGCGACGTTGCGAAGGTTGTCACGGGTCTTCTTTGGAAGATCCTTAAGGTGCGCTTGGTTAAGTCGCGCTCGGGCTGTGTTTTGTGTCGGTGTATTAGACATTGAATCTGAACTCCACTACGTCTCCGTCTTGCATGATGTATTCCTTGCCTTCCATACGGACTTTGCCCTTAGCTTTCGCTTCGACCATTGTGCCCGCTTCTACCAAGTCGGCAAAAGAAACGATTTCAGCTTTAATGAAACCTTTTTGGAAATCTGTATGAATAACGCCAGCAGCCATCGGGGCTGTGTCGCCTTTATGAATTGTCCAAGCACGTGTCTCTTTTGGACCTGCAGTTAAATATGTTTGCAGACCTAAAGTATCGAATCCAACACGTGCAAGAGTTGCAAGCCCTGGTTCAGTCAGACCAATTGCTTGCAGTAGTTCGAGTGCATCTTCATCGCTTAATTCGGCAAGTTCTGCCTCGGTCTTTGCATCTAAGAAAATTGCTTCTGCAGGTGCGACGAGATCTGATAACTTCTTACGAAGATCAAGGTCAGCCAGTTCTGCAGCATCAACATTAAATACATATAAGAATGGTTTTGCAGTCAGCAAATGAAGTTCGTGCAAGAGTTCGCGGTCAATCTTTGATTGAGAAAGTGGCTTACCTGACTGCAGCCATTCATTTGCTTCTTTGACTGCCTCTAAAACCGGGGCTTTCTCTTTTGCAACGCGCGCCTCTTTTTCAAGACGGGGAATCGCTTTTTCAATTGTCTGTAAATCTGCGAGCGCGAGTTCGGTATTGATAGTTTCGATATCGCTAGATGGATCGATGCGACCATCAACGTGAACAACATCGCCATCGGTGAAGACTCGAATTACTTGGCAGATTGCATCGGTCTCGCGAATATTTGCAAGGAACTTATTTCCAAGGCCAGCACCTTCGGATGCGCCTTTGACGATTCCGGCGATATCAACAAATGAGAGCGCTGCTGGAAGTAACTTTTCGGAGCCAAAGATCGTTGCAAGCTTGGCCAGGCGCTCATCCGGTACGCCTACGACGCCAACATTGGGCTCGATTGTGGCAAAGGGGTAGTTAGCGGCCAAGACATTGTTCTTAGTAAGAGCATTAAAAAGGGTCGATTTTCCGACATTCGGCAGACCGACGATTCCAATTGAGAGGCTCATAAGTAGGACAGCCTACGCGGGATTGTCAGTGCCTCCTGCCACGATTGCCCCATGTCAAGCGCACTCGTGACCTTAATAACTCTGATTATCGGCCTCTTTATCGGCCTTGCCCTCGGTATCTGGATTTCAAAGATTAAATCTGCAACACCTACCGGATCATCGCAACTTGCCCAAGAACTCAACGATGTGAAAGTTCTTCTTAAAGCATCTGATGATCGTTTGAAAGCTGCAGAGGCGAAGAATGAAAACGAAATGAAGATTGCAACACAGATGGAAGAGATGAAGACGACTGTCGAACGTATGCGCGCACAAGCACAAGATGCTGCCGAGAAGCGCATCGCATCTGAAACTCAATTAGTCGGAACCATCGATGAGATGCGTAAAGCATCAACTACATTCTTTGACGAGACCAAGAAGATTGCCGGCGCACTCTCTAATTCTCAGACCCGCGGAAAATTTGGTGAAGCACAACTCGAACTATTACTTGAACAAGCTGGGCTTCGTGAAGACCACGAATATGTAGCGCAGCGTTCAACAACAGATGCCGATTCTTCAGGTATTCCTGATATCACCGTTGCAATGCCAGGTGGCTCTAAGCTATTTATCGACTCTAAGTTTCCATTCGATCGCTTCCTAGAAGCATTTGGCACTGATGACCAAGCAGAGCGAGATGAGCTACTTGCCCAGCACACAAAAGATTTGCTCAAGCATGTTGATGCTCTCTCAAAGCGCGGATATCACAAATCACAGAGCTCACCTGACTTTGTCGTTCTCTTCCTACCTTTTGAAACCCTTCTCGCAGAATCACTTCGCCTAGACCCCATGCTCCTTGAGAAAGCATTTAAAGTCGGAGTCACACTTGCAACCCCAACGTCCATGATGGCGCTCCTGCGCACTGTGGGACATATCTTTACTCGCAATAAATTGGCTGAAAATGCCGATGACATTACAAAGGTGGCAGCCACTTTCCTGAAGAACATCACACTTCTTCATACAAAGATTGTCGCAGTTGGTAAAGCGATTAACTCAACTTCCAAGGCATATGAAGATCTCATTCCAACTGCAGAAAAAACTGTCCTTGCACCTGCACGCCGAATCAATAAACTAGGTGTTGCAGGAGATAAAGAGAAGCTCGCAATCGAGTATCCCGAATCTCCAGCAAAGGTGCGAGAGCTACAGAATTCAGAACTCGATGCACCAGATGGCGAATATGATTATGAAGCGATTGATGTAGAAGTAGTAGAGGATTAAGAGATGAGCACAGAGACAGTCACGAAGGCGATAGTCCGTGGTCCAGGGCTGAAGAAGCAAGGCGTTGTATTCCTGCAATCTCTCTTCATATTTGTTTTTGTCGCACTCGAAATTCTGATTCGCTCTGGTGCCGGTGCTGTCTCAGGTCTCATCCTCCTTCTCGTTACCTATGGCGGCGTGAATTACGGGCGCACAGGAACACGGTACGTTGCAGCTGTCACTCCGCCGATTGCATATGCCGCGACGACGCTACTTATGACAATTTTTAGCGATGGAATTCGTATCTCACGCGTCGGAATAGATTTCATCGCTTCCCTTGCAAGCGTTGCACCATTCCTGCTTATCAGCGCGCTCTATGCCTGGTTTATGTTCTTTAATGAAAGAGCAAAGAGCCGTCCTTCAAAGCGAACAGTTGAAGCCTAACTCTTAAATCGAGCTCCAGAATTTTGCAAGTACTTCAGCTGTTTCAACTGGTTGATCTTCATTGGGGCAATGGCCAGCGTTCTTAATAACTGTTAACTCTGCGCTCAAATCTTCCGCCATCTGATCTTGGATATCAAAAGGCCATGCATCATCAGTTTGCCCATAAATAACGTGCGCAGGCATTTTGCTCGCTGCAATTTTTGGAATGAGTGATGTTGCAGAGAGTAGATGGCGAGCTTGCACTGCAGTAGAACGTGGATCACTTGCCGCCCACCGTACCTTTTGAAATTCATAGCGAGGATTGGTGCGACGATCGGCTTCTAAAAGTAGATCCCATGCTTCTTGTACCGAAACCCTATTGAGTACTTCAATCATTCCTGGAAGATCAGGGCGGGTTGGAATTGCTGCAGGACCTGAACAGAGCATTGTCAGTGACTTCCATAGTTCTGGGGCATCTACCGCTGCACGTTGGGCAACTAACCCACCGAAAGAGTGGCCAAGTAGATGTGGGTTCTTCATCCCAAAGTGCTGTGCAACTGCGATCGCATCTCTTGCAAGAGTAGCAACTGCATAATCCTCGTCATTCGAACTATGTGCTGATTCATATTGACCTCGATTATCGAGTGCAACCACGCGAAAACCTTTATCGGCTAAGTGCGGACCAACGGTTTCGAAATCTTCTTTACTGCCGGTAAATCCATGAATAAGAATGGCATCGCCAATGTGCGTTGTTGGCTCGTAGAGATGTACTGCAATTTTCTCCCCGTTAACTTCAACAAAAGTAGTCATCGCTACGCTTTCTTCAGATCGGCGCGGAGTTCTTTAGGAAGTGCGAAGAGTAGAGTCTCTTCAGTTGCGCGGATCTCTTGAACATCGTGATATCCGTGTATCTCTAAATGCTTGAGCAAATCAGTCACAAGAATTTCTGGAACTGATGCCCCGCTTGTGACGCCAATAGTTTCTGCGTTGATCAACCACTCTTCTTTTACCTCAGCTGCATAATCGACGAGGTAGGCAGCTTTTGCGCCATATTCGAGCGCCACTTCAACGAGGCGCACAGAGTTTGATGAATTTGTAGATCCAACGACGATCACTAGATCTGCTTGAGGGGCGATCGCTTTAATTGCCTCTTGGCGATTCTGTGTTGCATAGCAAATGTCATCTGACGGAGGGTTGGCAATCTCTGGAAAGCGATCTTTGAGAATTGCAACAGATTGCATAGTTTCATCTACTGAGAGCGTGGTCTGTGTGAGCCAGACCAATTTCTTTCCAGGTGTGGGTTGGATTGTTCGTGCTTCATCTAGCCCATCAACAATTCGAACTTTGCCAGGTGCTTCACCAGCTGTGCCTTCAACTTCTTCGTGGCCAACGTGGCCAATCAATAAAATTTCTGTCTCATCATCTGCAAATCGTTTTACTTCGTTATGCACCTTTGTCACCAATGGGCAGGTTGCATCAATTGTTTTAAGATTTCTCTTTGCAGCTTCGGCATGAACTGCAGGTGAGACTCCGTGAGCTGAAAAAACTACTGTGGCACCTTCTGGAACTTCATCAGTTTCATTGACGAAGATAACGCCACGTTGTTCGAGGGTCGAGACCACATGTTTATTATGAACAATCTCTTTACGCACATAGACCGGTGCGCCATAAAGTTCGAGGGATTTCTCGACTGCAATTACTGCTCTATCAACGCCTGCGCAATATCCGCGGGGCGCGGCCAATAGAACTCTCTTGCTCATAGAGGTGAGTCTAATAGGCTCTTCCCATGTTCGAAACTTCAAGTGAATCCCCTGCGCCGGTTCGGGTGGTCTCTGAAGCAATTAAGGATTACATCGATCGATTAGGGCCCATCTGGATTGAGGGCGAAATATCTGAACTCAATGAACGCAGTGGCGGAATGGCATTTATGCGCCTTCGCGATACCAGTGCAGATATGAGTATTTCCGTGATGTGTTACAAAACTGTATTGGCAAGTGTTCAACCACTTCCGCCCAATGCACGAGTTGTTATTCATGCAAAACCAACCTGGTTTACAAAAAATGGTTCACTCACACTGTCGGCAAAAGAGATTCGCCAAGTTGGAGTTGGTGAGCTCTTAGCCCGCCTTGAAGCTCTGAAAGAGAAGTTAGCTGCCGAAGGACTCTTTAGCGCAGATCGCAAAGTTGCATTGCCGCGTTTGCCACGCAAAGTTGGGCTCATCTGTGGTCGCAATACCGATGCTGAAAAAGATGTCGTAGAAAATGCTCGACGCCGTTGGCCTGCAGTCGAATTCGAAATTAGAGAAGTTGCAGTTCAAGGCGCTGCTGCAGTTGTTGAAGTTTCGGCTGCTCTTTCGGAGCTAGAAGCCGATCCCGAGATCGATGTCATCATCATTACTCGCGGCGGGGGATCTTTTGAAGATTTACTTCCATTTAGTGATGAGTCACTAGTAAGGCTTGCATCTGAATGTAGAACGCCGATTGTCAGCGCTATCGGACATGAGAAAGATGCACCGCTGCTTGATTATGTGGCCGATTACCGTGCCTCAACTCCGACGGATGCTGCTAAACGTGTGGTTCCAGATATCGCACAAGAAATCAGTGATATTGAAAAGATTCGCGACCGCATGTATCGCAGAATGGCCTCGAGTATCGAGTATGAAATTAACCAGATCGCACAGTTGCGTAATCGCCCGGTGATGAAAGATCCATCGGTGATGGTCACACTTCGACGCGATGAAATTAAAGGATGGCGCGATCGCTCGATTCGCAGCTTTGCCTCGATTATCGAAATTGAGAAGAAGGAGCTCAAGGGCGTGAAAGCCCACCTTCGATCACTTTCGCCCCAATCAACAATGGACCGCGGCTATTCGGTGGTGCAGTTAGAAGATGGCGCCATTGTGCGCGATGCCTCAAAGTTAAAGGTGGGCACTCGTTTACGTATTCGGGTTGCAAAGGGCGAGACCGGCGCCACAGTTCACGATTAATTACAAGAGAGTAGATTGTTCCCATGGCCGCAAAGAGTGAAAAGCCTTCTTATGAAGAAGCTCGTGATGAGCTTGCCGAGATTGTTGAATCTCTTGAA
>Ga0209084_1001143_pt1 | contig 22977 bp, 19 predicted proteins | sample C_130820_MF_Meta_FD_187309 | JGI IMG/M metagenome (GOLD analysis project Ga0209084, IMG submission 187309) | Freshwater microbial communities from Lake Croche, Canada to study carbon cycling - C_130820_MF_MetaG (SPAdes) (version 2) | ecosystem: Environmental > Aquatic > Freshwater > Lake...
AGCAAACTCGGTTTCTGACGCAGGGGGAGTCGCATACGGTCGGTATTGGGGAGCCTTGGAACGCGTTGACTGCCTTCACTTTGAAGCCTGTTACTACCAGCCGATTGAATGGTGCATTGCCCATGGATTTGTTCGGTTCGAAGGAGGCGCGCAAGGAGAGCACAAAATGGCCCGTGCACTGCTGCCCGTTCAAACGAGCAGCGCGCACTGGCTGGCACACCCCGGATTTTCTGAAGCTGTGGCGCGCTTTCTGGCGCAAGAAGGCCAGGGCGTGCAAGCCTACCTGCATGACTTAAACCTTCGCACACCACTGCGCTAAGCCTAACACTTAAGCCTTTGCAGACTTATAGGCGGCGATACCGTCTGTGATTTCTTTGCGGGCTGCCTCTGGGCCTTCCCATCCCTTGATCTTGACCCATTTGCCCTCTTCCAAATCTTTGTAATGTTCAAAGAAATGGGCAATCTGACTCAAGCGCAATTTATTCATGTCTTCCGGTTTTTGCCAATGGGTATAAATAGACAAAATTTTGTCGATAGGTACGGCCAAAACCTTACCGTCTTGTCCGCCCTCGTCTTCCATCAGCAAAATACCAATGGGGCGGCACTTGACCACGACGCCCGGAATCAAGGGAAAGGGCGTGATGACCAGCACATCTACCGGGTCACCATCTCCCGCAATGGTTTGGGGCACATAACCGTAGTTGGTGGGGTAGTGCATGGCAGTACCCATGAAACGGTCTACAAAAATGGCCCCCGTTTCTTTGTCCACCTCGTATTTGATGGGGTCAGCGTTCATCGGAATTTCAATGATGACATTGAAAGTATCGGGGGCATTTGTGCCGGGGGTCACGTTGTCAAGGGACATATTTCCAGTCGCAAGGAGGTTGAAGTCAGTCAATTAATCTAAGGATTAACCCCCATTTTACTTTCACAGACCTTGCGCAAATTCGCAAGTGGCTTTTTAATCAGCGGGTTGGCCAATCGTGCTCCCAATGAGGTCGCGAGGAAGCAACGCAGTGGAAGGCCTCCAACGCGTTGCCCTCCCTTCAGCGACATTACTTTCAGGAGATAGATATATGACAAGCAACTCAGCGCTGACATTGGCGCTTGTTTGCGGGCTGATCGCAGTGGCCTATGGCATTTGGGCCCGCAGTTGGATTCTTGCGCAAGATCCGGGCAACGCCCGCATGCAAGAAATTTCTGCGGCCATTCAAGCTGGTGCCGCAGCTTATTTGGCTAGGCAATACAAAACAATCGCCATTGTTGGGGTGGTATTGGCTGTCCTGATGGGCATATTTCTGGACGGCGTCACGGCCGTTGGGTTCGTCATTGGCGCAGTGCTGTCTGGCGCTTGCGGTTTTATTGGTATGAATGTGTCGGTTCGGGCCAATGTCAGAACCGCCCAAGCAGCGACCAAGGGTATTGGCCCGGCACTGGATGTTGCCTTCAGGGGCGGCGCTATCACGGGCATGCTTGTGGTGGGCTTGGGCTTGCTGGGTGTGACCGGTTTCTATTGGTTCCTTGCAGGTAACGGTAATCTCACACCTGACAAGAATTTGGCCACCGTTCTTAACCCCCTGATCGGCTTTGCTTTTGGCTCCTCTTTGATCTCCATTTTTGCCCGTCTCGGTGGGGGTATCTTCACCAAGGGCGCCGACGTAGGCGCTGACTTGGTCGGCAAGGTCGAAGCGGGTATTCCTGAGGACGACCCCCGCAACCCCGCCGTGATTGCTGACAACGTAGGTGACAACGTGGGTGACTGTGCCGGCATGGCCGCCGATTTGTTTGAAACCTATGCGGTCACCCTGATTGCCACCATGGTCCTGGGCGCCCTGCTCATTTCTGCTGCGCCTGGCCAAGCGGTTTTGTACCCCTTGGCTTTGGGTGCCGTGTCCATTGTGGCCTCCATCGTCGGCTGCTTTTTTGTCAAGGCCAGTCCTGGCATGACGAATGTCATGCCAGCGCTTTACAAAGGACTGGCCATCGCTGGACTGCTCTCTTTGGTCGCCTTTTACTTTGTCACCACCATGCTCATGCCTGACAACGCTTTAGGCGGCACTGGTGCACAAATGAAACTGTTCGGCGCTTGCGCTGTGGGCTTGATCTTGACGGCTGCTTTGGTCTGGATCACGGAGTTCTACACCGGTACGCAATACGCCCCGGTGCAGCATATTGCCCAAGCTTCAACCACGGGTCATGGCACCAACATCATTGCCGGCTTGGGCGTATCCATGCGTTCGACAGCTTGGCCGGTCATGTTCGTGTGCTTGGCCATTTGGACGGCTTATGCACTGGCTGGACTTTATGGCATCGCGGTGGCCGCCACATCCATGCTGTCGATGGCGGGTATTGTGGTTGCACTCGATGCTTACGGCCCGATCACTGACAATGCAGGTGGTATTGCTGAAATGGCCGAGCTGCCCAGCAGCGTACGTGATATCACCGACCCACTTGACGCGGTGGGCAACACCACCAAGGCTGTGACCAAAGGCTATGCCATTGGTTCTGCCGGCTTGGCATCATTGGTGCTTTTTGCCGACTACACCCACAAATTGGAGGCCTACGGCAAATCCATCACCTTTGACTTGTCTGACCCTTTGGTCATCATTGGCTTGTTCATTGGCGGCCTGATTCCCTACCTGTTTGGTGCCATGGCCATGGAAGCAGTGGGCCGTGCGGCAGGTGCCGTGGTCGTTGAAGTGCGTCGGCAATTCAAAGAGATTCCCGGCATCATGGAAGGAACAGCCAAGCCAGAATATGGCAAAGCAGTGGACATGCTGACCAGTGCGGCCATCAAGGAAATGATCATTCCCAGCTTGCTACCGGTCGTGGTACCCGTCCTGGTGGGTCTGATTTTGGGCCCCAAGGCTTTGGGCGGTTTATTGATGGGCACCATCATCACCGGCTTGTTTGTCGCCATCTCCATGTGTACAGGCGGCGGAGCTTGGGACAATGCCAAAAAATACATCGAAGATGGCCATCACGGCGGCAAGGGCTCCGAAGCCCATAAAGCAGCTGTGACGGGAGATACTGTGGGTGATCCTTACAAGGACACTGCAGGTCCGGCCATCAATCCGTTGATCAAAATCATCAACATTGTGGCCCTCCTGATCGTGCCTTTGGTGATGAAATTCCACGGCGCATAAGCTAAAAAGACCCAAAGCACTTTTTTTTAAGTTAGAGGCCCGATTCGTCGGGCCTTTTCTATGGAAATTTCATTGAATTGAATTTTTTCATCCCATAGGTCTGAAGCACAATATGGCCATGCAATTGAATTTCATCGCCAACCAATCTATTCCTGCCCAAGGTGGGCAAACCATCGAAGTGCTTGATCCGTCCGACGGAAAAGTCTTTGAACACATTCAACGGAGTCACGCGGTGGACATCGATCAGGCTGTGCAAGCTGCGCGCGCCGCATTCAATGACCCCTGGGGCCCATTGAGCGCCATGGAACGCGGGCGGTTGCTGATGAGGCTGTCACAAAAAGTCACAGAACATGCGGCGGAACTGACCGCACTGGAGCAACGTGACTGCGGCAAGCCCACCAAGCAGGCGGCAGCCGACACTGCAGCGTTGGCTCGGTATTTCGAGTTTTATGCTGGTGCCTGCGACAAGTTGCACGGCGAGACCCTGCCCTACCAAAACGGCTACAGCGTGCTGACCTGGCGCGAGCCGCATGGCGTCACTGGCCATGTGATCCCATGGAATTACCCGATGCAAATTTTTGGGCGCAGCGTCGGTGGTGCTTTGGCCGCAGGTAATGCTTGCGTGGTCAAGCCTTCAGAAGACGCCTGTCTGAGCCTGATTCGCCTGGCACAGCTGGCCGCTCAAGTCGGCTTTCCGCCGGGGGCCATCAACATCGTCACCGGCTATGGGCACGAAGTGGGTGACGCCCTGGCCCGCCACCCCGGCATTGACCACATCAGTTTCACGGGCAGCCCGCGCGTGGGCACCCTGATCCAGCAAGTGGCGGCTGAGCGCCATTGCCCGGTCACACTGGAGCTGGGTGGCAAAAGCCCGCAGATCATTTTTGAAGACGCCGATCTGGACGCTGCCATCCCAGTTGTGGTCAACGCCATCGTGCAAAACGCGGGCCAAACTTGCAGCGCAGGATCGAGGGTGCTGATTCAGCAATCGATTTACGAACCGCTTTTGAAGCGTTTAGGCGAAGCTTTCAATCGGCTGCAAGTAGGCTCTGCCATCATGGACTTGGATCTGGGTCCCTTGATCCGCGCCAGCCAAATGGACCGTGTCCATGGTTTTCTGGACCAGGCCAAGGCCGATGGCATTGCCACCGTTGCACAAGGGCAAATCGCACGAGGGTTGCCAACCGGAGGTTTCTACCAAGCCCCCATCTTGCTGCGCGACGTTCCGGTCATGCACCGCTTAGCGCAAGAAGAAGTGTTTGGGCCCGTGCTTTCAGCCATGGCCTTTTCAGACGAAGACCATGCCGTAGAAATGGCCAACGCGACCGAATTTGGTCTTGTTGCAGGCATTTGGACTCGCGATGGAGGCCGCCAGTTCCGAATGGCCAAACGAGTTCGCAGCGGCCAAGTGTTTATCAATAACTATGGCGCCGGTGGAGGAGTGGAGCTCCCCTTTGGCGGCGTCAAATCTTCGGGCAACGGTCGTGAAAAAGGCTTTGAGGCCTTGCTGGGCTTTACCACCCTCAAAACTGTGGCCATTCAACACGGCTGACTGCACAAAGCCTCAGCCCTCGAGAGTCATGCACAATGGCGGCATGTCTGAACGAATCATCCCAATGCTGGACCTGCGCAATCAAAGCTTGTCGATTCCACCGCTGTCACAAGCCTTGATGTTGTCTGAACCGACGCTCGATCTGCGCGGCCGCCACTTGCGAGATTTGCGCATCAGTGTGACGGACCGTTGTAATTTTCGCTGCAGCTATTGCATGCCCAAAGAAGTTTTTCACAAAGACTACCCTTATCTTCCGCACAGTGCGCTACTGACTTTCGAAGAAATCACCCGGACAGCCCAATCCTTCGTGGCTTTGGGCGTGCGCAAAATCAGACTGACTGGTGGCGAGCCCCTGCTTCGCAAAAATATTGAGATTCTGATTGAACAACTCGCTGCATTGCAAACACCAGAAGGCCTCCCTCTGGACATCACCTTAACCACCAACGGCTCTTTACTTGCGCGAAAAGCGCAAGCATTGAAAGACGCGGGACTCCAACGCGTCACAGTGAGCCTGGACGGCTTGGATGACACTGTCTTTAGAAAAATGAACGATGCGGACTTCCCGGTTGCAGATGTTTTGGCCGGTATTGAAGCGGCCCAATGCGCCGGTCTCAAGCACATCAAAGTGAACATGGTGGTCAAAAGAGGCACCAATGAACATGAGATCCTGCCTATGGCCAAACACTTTCGAGGCACGGGAGTCACCTTGCGCTTCATCGAATACATGGATGTAGGCGCCACAAACGGATGGCGTATGGACGAAGTGTTACCCAGCGCACAAGTGATAGCGTTATTGCAAACCGAATTGCCTTTGGTCGAATTGGCAGCTTCCGCGCCAGGAGAAACTGCGCAACGCTGGGGCTACGCCAATGCGATTGGTGAATTTGACCCTGCACTTGGGGAAGTCGGCGTGATCAGCAGCGTCACCCAAGCCTTCTGCGGGGACTGCAACCGGGCGCGCTTGTCGACCGAAGGGCAGTTGTATTTGTGTCTGTTCGCCTCCCAAGGCTACGATCTGCGTTCACTTATCCGCAGCGACATCACATCCCAGGGATTGACTGAAAAACTGGCAGCCATTTGGCAAGGACGAGATGACCGTTACTCTGAGCTGCGCAGTCAAATGCCTGCCTACAGCAGTGAAACACCCGCTCGCAAAAGGGTTGAAATGAGTTACATAGGCGGCTGAATATGGCACCATTGAATGCGCAGTTTCAAGCACCAGAATCACTCGAAGCCGTGACCGGCTTGGTCCTTGCGGGTGGGCGTGGCGCCCGCATGGGTGGGGCTGACAAGGGGTTGCAGAACTTCAAAGGCCTGCCTTTAGCGCTTCATACTTTGATGCGTTTACAAATGCAACAAGGCCCCGCACTGGCTGAAATTTTAATCAATGCCAACCGCAACTTGTCGGCCTACGAAGCCTTTGGCGCGCCCGTTTGGCCCGATACGCTGGACGGCTTTGCAGGCCCACTGGCTGGTTTTTTGACCGGTCTGGAGCGCTGTGAAACGCCCCTGCTGCTGACTGTGCCTTGCGACACCCCGCTGTTTCCGTTGGACTTGGTCGAGCGTCTGCACAGTGCCCTTCGCACTGGAAATGCAGACATGGCCATGGCAGGCGCCTGTGAAGAAGATGGCCAACTGCGGGCACAACCGGTCTTTTGTTTGATGCGTGCTGAAGTCCTCGAAAGTCTGGTCGCCTTCACACACCAAGGAGGCCGAAAAATTGACGCATGGACAGCGCAGCTCAAAACCGTCTTGGTGCCATTCAACACACCCAAAGACGATCCGCGGGCCTTCTTCAATGCCAACACAGTTGAGCAGTTGCAAAGCCTGGAACAAGGCTGATCCCATGACTTGCGGATCAAGTTATTTACCGCCCATGGCTACACTGTCTGAAATTGGTGACAAACTCTCAGGCTACGATCCCAAGTCTTTGTCAGCCGATGCCGTCTTGGCATTTTTAGAAAAAATGGTTACGCCATTAATCGGCAAAGAAAATGTGGCTACTTTTCAGGCACTCGACAGGGTGTTGGCAAATGATGTCATCTCACCTATCAGTGTGCCACCGCATGACAACTCGGCCATGGACGGTTACGCTTTCAATGGTCAAAGTCTCCCTGGCGGGCAAACGCTTCAAGTCATCGGCACTGCCTTTGCCGGCAAAGCTTGGCCAGGACAGTTGTTGCACGGTCAGTGCGTCAAAATCATGACCGGCGCCATCATGCCCACTGGATCAGACACAGTGGTCCCCCAAGAACTGGTGCAGATAAAGGGTGACGCCATTCAAATCCCTGCAGGGATTTTACAAAGCGGTGACAACCGCCGACTGTGCGGCGAAGACCTCAAGGCTGGTCAATCCGCCATGGCCAGTGGGACCCGTTTAGGGCCTGCTGCTTGTGGCCTGTTGGCCAGCTTAGGCATACAGCAAGTCAGCGTCAGACCTCGGTTGAGGGTTGCTTACTTTTCAACCGGCAACGAAATTTTGAGTTTGGGGCAAGACCCCCGCGAAGGCGCTGTATACGACAGCAATCGCTACACCATCCACGGCATGTTGACCCGCATGGGCTGCGAAGTCATTGACATGGGTGTGGTCCTTGACGAACCCGCTTTATTGGAAGCCGCCTTCCGCCAAGCAGCCATTCAAGCTGACGTGATTATCACCAGCGGGGGTGTGAGCGTGGGTGAAGCTGACTTCACAAAAGCCATGATGAAGAAATTAGGGGATGTGGCATTTTGGCGTATCGCGATGCGTCCTGGACGCCCTATGGCGGTGGGCCGAATTTCTCAAGGCGAGCGTTCCTGCGTGCTGTTCGGCTTGCCGGGCAATCCAGTGGCTGTGATGGTGACTTTTTTGGCATTTGTTCGCCCCACTTTAGAACGCATGATGGGGATGCATCGTCAACCCTTGCCCTTGCTCAAAGCCCGCAGTCAAGAAGTGTTGCGTAAAAAACCCGGACGCACGGAATACCAAAGGGGCATCGTGAGCACCAATCCAAAGGGCGAATTGCAAGTGATCACCACAGGCAATCAAGGTTCCGGTGTGCTCAGCTCTATGGTTCAAGCCAATGGACTTATCGTGCTTCATCATGAACAAGAAACAACCCAGATTGGCGAGTGGGTTGACGTCATGATGTTTGAAGGTCATTTGTAACGGATTTATCCACCCAGTGCGAGTACCTTCTCAACCCCTTGATTGGCCAGAGCATCGGCCCGCTCATTACCGGGGTCACCTGCATGGCCCTTGACCCATCGCCACTCAATGACATGCCCTGAAGTCGCCACCGCGTCATCCAGTTGCATCCACAAATCCACATTCTTGACAGGCTGCTTAGCCGCCGTGCGCCAGCCTTTGGCTTTCCAGCCATGAATCCATTCAGTGATGCCTTTGCGGACATATTCACTGTCCAGGTAAAGCACAATGTGGCAAGGCCGCTTGAGTGCGCCCAGGGCCTGAATAACGGCCATCAGTTCCATGCGGTTGTTGGTAGTCCCCAGTTCTCCGCCACATAACTCGCGCACATGGCGGCCTGATTTCATCAAGACCCCCCAACCACCGGGTCCAGGATTTCCTTTGCAGGCGCCGTCGGTGTGAATTTCTACCTGATCCAAAATGACTTCTTTCTTGCTTCTTTCACCGCCACACTCTCTGTGTTCAAAGGCGAGGAATGATGAAGGTGCGTAGCCGGTATGACACCGCGAACCTGGGTTGGCGCTTTTTTCCAAGAGTGCCCAAGCATACGGGCACCAGGGACTCTTTTGACGGCGACCAAAATATAAGCGCCGCCCAAAATGGGCCACCAATGGGACCCCCATCGGTCCATCCAAGCAAAACGTGACAGCCATAGCGTGCTTTGTACGGCAGGCCGCCAGCAACCAAAACGACTGACTTGAACTTCAAAACCCAATAAACGCAGCCAATCGCGCATCCGCCGATAGCCGATCAATTGACCAACCACTCCGCTGTTTCCGCGTCCCCATCCAAAGCGTTGGTAAAGCGCAGTGCGACGCTGATGCCAGCCCCACAGGCTGACTGGATTCATTCCCGTAATGACAATATGCCCCTCAGGCACCAGAACGCGCTCCACCTCACGCAAGGTGGCGTGCGGGTCTTGGCACAACTCCAAGGTATGCGGCAGCACGGCCAAATCCAAACTTGCTGCTTCAAAGGGTAATGCAGCTGCATCTGCGAAAAGGTCGCATGGTATCGATGTCTGACCTTCCCTCGTCTGCAACGCTTTGAGCGATGAAAGAATATGCCAACGGTGTGGCATTCGGTTCGTTGCTAAACCATTGATTTCTGGGGAGTCCAATTGCACTGCGTGGTAACCAAAAATATCCACCACCGCCCTGTCCAGCTCGTGTTGCTCCCATTCTTTTAAATAACGCCCGAGGGGCGTTGAAAGCCATCGCCCCCATGCTTGGGCCGCTAAATCGACCTCGCTGGCGAGTTCCAAAGGTGTTTCTATAATAGGATTGCTCATGAACCTTATTCCGCTGCCCGCTTTCTCAGACAACTACATTTGGCTGCTGCACCACAATGGCCATGCCTTGGTCGTTGATCCCGGGGATTCACAACCCGTTTTAGACGCATTAGCCGCCTTGGATCTGGTACTGGACCTTATTTTAATCACGCACCATCATGCAGATCATATTGGGGGCCTTTCTGCCTTGACGGCGGCAACAAAAGCCAAAGTGTATGGCCCCGCCAAAGAGAAAATGCCTCAAGGCGTTGTTCCCCTGTCACAAGACGATAACGTCACATGGTCTGGCGTTACTTTTAACGTGCATGATGTGCCGGGTCACACCAGCGGTCACATTGCTTATTGGAGTCAGCCTCAGGGCATGGACCCCGTCCTTTTTTGCGGTGACACCTTGTTTTCTGGAGGCTGTGGTCGTTTGTTTGAGGGTACAGCCGCCCAAATGCTCGATTCGTTGGACAGGCTATCCTCCCTGCCAGGCGCTTCCCAAGTCTGTTGCGCCCATGAATACACTCTCAGTAATTTGAGATTCGCCAGGCATGTGGATCCTTCTAATCAAGCGCTGCTCCAATACGATGCCCACTGCCAGGCCCTGCGTGCCCAAGGTATTCCCACATTGCCCTCCCGTATGGATGTCGAATTAAAAATAAATCCTTTTTTAAGAAGCAGGCAAGAAAAAATAAGGGGTTCAGTGCAAAACCACCACCCCACATCACCTGACGATGCGTCCGTTTTCGCCGCACTTCGCCAGTGGAAAAACGAATTCAAATGATTGCTCAAATTTTCTTCTCGCTCAAAAGCCGAACTCAATGCGGGCTATGCCTAACTGCCCTTTTCCTGATGCTGACAGGTTGTGCCAGCGTGGCACCACCTCAACCTTCCGTGCCTGTTGGGACAGCTGAAGCCGAAATTCAAGTTCAACCTCAAGCGCCTGTTACAACACCCGTGCCATTGCCGCCCAAAGTTGTCCCAGTGGCCTCGGCTATACCCGTCGCCGTGATCAAACAAGAGCCTCCAGCAGATATTTGGGAGCGCATTCGGCTGGGCTTTGCCATGCCCAACCTTGAAGGGAGTCTGGTTCAAGACCGAGAGCAGTGGTATGCCTCAAAACCGGACTACATCTTGCGCATGACAGAACGTTCACGCAAATATCTTTTTTACATCGTGGAGGAACTGGAAAGCCGCCGCATGCCTACCGAATTGGCTTTGCTGCCCTTCATCGAGTCCGCGTTCAATCCTCAAGCCGTCTCCTCCGCCAAGGCGGCTGGCATGTGGCAATTCATGCCCGCGACAGGTAAATATTTTGAATTAAAGCAAAACATTTTCCGCGACGACCGCCGAAGCATTCAAGAGTCCACCCGAGCGGCGCTGGATTATTTACAAAAACTTTATGGCATGTTTGGTGACTGGCATTTGGCTTTGGCTGCCTACAACTGGGGGGAAGGCAGTGTCAGCCGCGCCTTGGCCAAAAACAAAGCGGCTGGATTGGGCTTGAGCTACAGCGACTTGAATATGCCCAACGAAACACGCTACTACGTCCCGAAGTTGCAAGCAGTCAAAAACATCATCAATCAGCCCGATAAATTTGATACCAGGCTGCCTTTGATCCAGAACCATGCTTACTTTAAGAACGTCAAAATAACGCGAGACATCGATGTGAGTTTGGCCGCCCGTTTGGCTCAAATCAGCTTGGACGATTTCAAAGCCCTGAACCCCTCCATGAGTCGCCCTGTTATTCTTGCAGCAGGCACCCCCGAGATCTTATTGCCTTGGGATAACGCCGACATTTTTCAACGCAATCTAAACGACCACCCCAATAACCGTCTGGCCAGTTGGACCGCTTGGGTTTCACCGCAAACCATGAAGACTTCAGAAGCCGCGCACCGTGTTGGTATGCCTGAAGACCAATTGCGCAGCATGAACAACATTCCTCAAAAAATGTTAATCAAAGCGGGGTCTACCTTACTGGTACCCCGTAAAGGGGGACTTGATGCTGACGTCACGGAGCATTTGGCCGACAACGGACAAGCGGTATTTTCACCCGAAGTGGTCCTGAAAAAAATCACTCTTAAAGCCCGTAAAGGAGATACCTTGGCAGGGTTTGCCAGCAAGAATGGGGTCACTGTCGCCAATTTAATGAGTTGGAACAAGCTCAGCGTGAATGCCCCGCTCAAGGCGGGACAATCCATTGTTTTACTGATACCCACCACGCAAGGCCGATACATGGCCAAGGGTTTGGTCAACAAGCCACAGCAAACCCAAGCGGCCTCAAACACGACCAAGGGAAAAGCCAAGGTCGTCAATACAGCCAGGGCGAATTCTCAAGCTGCCAAGCAGCACGGCAAAGTGGTCAGCGTCGCAAAAAAATAAGCCTTTAAACGATCGAACGTTTTTTTATTTTTTGAACAGCTGCGTTTGTGTATGCCAACAGCAAGGCCCTCCTGTCGACTGCATTGATACGTGGCCAACCCAAGCGCAACGCACGACTGCGCCAAGCGGTTTGAAGCAGCTCCTCAGTGAACAGGCCATCTGGGGAATAGCTGTCGCGCACTTTATCAAGCGTACCCAAGTAAAACGCTCTGTCGCCCATCCATACATTGGGCGGAACAGCGCGCAGTACATCCGTAGGACCCGCAGTAAGCAGCCATCGCAATGCCCGCACGACACCATCGGTCAAGCCCAGCATAAGCTCAGACTTTAGGCTTAAAAAATCAGTTTTGGCATAAAGACACGTCGACGCCAAAGCCCCACCCAACCACAGATGAGCGCTTTGTACAGAACGGGTATCGGCCACCACGCGCAAATCCTTCTTGTATTCCAACCAGCTCATGAGGGGATCCACGTGGCACAACACATCCACAGTGCCATTGCGCAATGCATCCATTGCAGTCATCATGCCGCCAACTTGAATGTATTGCATCTCCATGGGATTCAAACCCGCTTGGAGTGACCACATGTTGGCCATCGCATGGCTGGATGTATGAAAGCCCGAAATCCCAATTTTGAATCGTTTTAAATCCGATATCGTCTGGTAACTCGCCAATTGACGCATGGCGATGCCCAAGCTGATCTGAGGTGTTCGTCCCTGCACCACAAAAGCCTGCAGCTTGTGGCCACGATCGTTCGAATCCAGTACCTGCTCAAATTGACCACTGATGACATCGACATGACCATTCAACAGCGCTTGGTTAGCGAAAGAACCCGCCTCGAAATCATGCCAATCAACGATGATCCCTGCTTGCCGAAAGTAGCCGAGCTGTTCAGCCAAGACCAAAGGCAAATGAACCATGCTGTTGCGCATGGATACGCCGACACGAACCTTCTGGAGATCCGTCCCTTTGCTGAGCATTGAAGTCGCGCCCAACAGACCTGCTGCAGCCAGCAAGCCCAATTGTCTTCTTCTCATTACAATGCGCACCCGCAACTCCCATTCAGAACGCCACTATGACGTTGAGAGATTGAGCTTAATCAAGGCCTTTCAATTGCGCATTGGGAAACATCCCAAGCGGGTTTTCACGCAATGGGTTTTTACTTAATGGATTTGCACTAGGGAACCGGCTGAAAAGCACCACTCAGCGACGGTCGACCAGGGCATGAGCGATGGTCCCCAGGTCCACGTACTCCAACTCACTGCCCGCGGGAACGCCACGGGCCAGTCGGGTCACGCGCAGACCTTTACTTTTGAGCATTTCAGCAATCACGTGGGCAGTGGCTTCGCCCTCGGCCGTGAAATTGGTGGCCAGAATAACCTCTTGGACTTCACCGTCAACCGCCCGTTCTAGCAATTTGGCCAACCCAATGTCTTTGGGACCAATGCCATCGAGGGGGCTCAGCTTACCCATCAATACAAAATACAAGCCTTTGAATGAAGCGGTACGCTCAATTGCCGACTGGTCAGCAGGTGTTTCCACGACACACAGTTTGGTGTGATCACGTCCCGCATCTTGGCACATGGAGCAAACTTCCGACTCGGTAAACGTGTGGCACCTGCTGCAATGCCGAACCCGCTCAACAGCTTCCTGAAGGGCGCGTGAAAGACGCGTTGCGGCGGCACGATCCCTCTGCATCAAATGGAAAGCCATGCGTGCAGCGGACTTGATGCCGACACCCGGCAATCCCTTGAGCGCTTGAGTCAGCGCGTCGAGCGTGTACGCATCGGACATCGCTTAGAAAGGCAGCTTCATGCCTGCCGGCAAACCTGCGGTTAATTTACCCATCTTTTGCTGGGAAGTTTCTTCGGCCATACGCACTGCATCGTTCATGGCAGCAGCCACCAAGTCCTCCAGCATGTCTTTGTCATCGGACAGCAGACTGGGGTCGATGGTGACGCGTTTGACGTTGTGCTTGCAGGTCATTAAGACCTTGACCAGACCCCCGCCCGATGCGCCTTCCACATCGATGAAAGCCAATTCATCTTGCGCTTTTTTCAGGTTGTCCTGCATCGCTTGGGCTTGCTTCATGAGTCCAGCGAGTTGACCTTTGTTGAACATGGTTTGTTTCCTTTAAATAGGTATGTTGTGTGTGGATCATATTAAATGGGCTTGACACTGCCGGGCACGATTTTGGCGCCAAAATCCCGCATCAAGTCCTGGACCATGGGATCGTTTTCAATCAAGGTTTGGGCAGCCCATTGTCTTTCGTTCAAGGCAACGGTGTGCCGCAAGAAGGGGCTGTCGGTCACTTTGCCGAATTCAACATCCAATTCCACGGTATGCCCTAGCGTTGCAAGTGCCGCCTTCAGCCTTTCGCGTGCCGTCGCTTGGTTCAGTGACTCGCGTTCCAGCTTGAGATGCCAACGGTCCGAATTTCTGGCCATCAATTGAGATTGCAAAGCCAATTCACGAACCAAGGCATTGACCAACTCTTGGTCGACCAGATCGCTCACCACGGCATTCCAAAAATCACCTTCAGGCGTCGGCGTTAAGTCCAACACATCTTGCGAATTGACAGTCACTCGCCGATGTGAAGTACGCTCTGTCGGCGCACTGCTTTCGCGTACTTTCAAGACTTGCAGGGCAGGCGTTTGTGTGTCGGCGTCATTGGACTGTTCAGCAACAGAGGGATCCTCTTCATCGAGATCGACCCAAGGTGGAGGGCCATCCTCTGGATTTTCGATTTGGACGCCGGGTTGAGAGGCGACAGAACGAGGCAAAACAGGCGCAATGACGGGAAAAACGGGGGGCTTTTCCCCAGCAGGTTCAGACCTCAGTGAGGGGGGAGTTCGCGGACTTTTTTTTTCAGCCGGCGTGTGGGTCATGGCGCCAGGCTTGAAAGCCAGCAAGCGCAACAAAATCATCGTCAAAGCCACGTACTCGTCTGGCGCCAAGCCCAATTCCCCCCTGCCATGTAAACAAAGGCTGTACAACAACTGCGTTTCATCCGCGGCCATACCTCTTGCCAAGCGGGTGATCTGTGCTGCATCCGGGTCGCTTTCATCCTCAACCATACTGGGCACGGCTTGAATGACAGCCATACGTTGCAGCACCAAGGACATGTCTTCCAAGGTCGAAGCTGCAGACAGACCATGACGGCGTGAGGCATCAATCAAAGAGACGATTTCAGCCCCATCGGAACGGTCAAGTGCATCGATCAAGCTCAGCACGTGCCCCCGGTCCACACTGCCCAGCATTTGGCGCACAGTGGCTTCTTGTAATTGACCGTTGCCAAAAGCAATGGCCTGATCCGTCAAGCTCAATGCATCCCGCATGGAGCCCCGGGCTGCGCGCGCCAGCATGCGCAAAGCCAAAGGCTCTGCGGGTAAATTTTCTTGCGCCAGCACGCGGGTCAAATGCTCAAAAACAGTCTCTGGTGCCATGGGTCGCAAATTGAATTGCAGGCACCGCGAAAGCACTGTGACAGGCACCTTTTGCGGATCGGTTGTGGCCAGCACAAACTTCAGGTACTCGGGCGGCTCTTCCAGGGTTTTGAGCATCGCATTGAATGCGTGATTTGTGAGCATGTGCACTTCGTCAATCATGAAGACTTTAAAGCGCCCTTGTACCGGCTTGTAGACCGCTTGTTCCAACAAACTTTGCACTTCTTCAACCCCTCGGTTCGAGGCTGCATCCAGCTCGGTGTAATCTACAAACCGTCCTGAATCAATGTCGCGGCACGCTTGGCACTCGCCACAGGGCTCGGCAGTGATGCCCCCCAGCCCGTCTGCGCCTTGGCAGTTGAGTGATTTGGCCAAAATACGGGAAACCGTGGTTTTGCCCACGCCCCGTGTACCCGTGAACAAATAGGCGTGGTGCAAACGTTGCTGGACCAAGGCATTGGTTAAAGCCTGGACGACATGCTCTTGCCCCACCAATTCGGTGAAATTGCGCGGACGGTATTTTCGGGCCAGAACAAGGTATGACATGCATTCGATTCTATCGGCTTAAGCCCGCCCGTCTTCACGTCTTGCCCTACAATAGTCAGCGACGGGCCTTCCCGCATGGTGAAGCGGCCAACCGAGTCAGGTGGGGAACCAAGCAGCTCTAACTGTAGAGCCAGTGCCGGGGTCAAGGCTCGTCACCTCACATTTTGGGCGACAAGCATGAAATTTCAAACTTGCTTTTTGATAACAGCACTGCTTTTGAGTTCATGTGCCAGCACTGTGCCTCAGGCACCTTCTGTTGCACAAGCTCCCGCATCGCCCCAAGTGAGTTTTGTCGACCTGCCCAAATTCGACCGGGCGTTATCGACCTCTTTAGGTGCATCATTCAAGACCGTGAATATCGCTTTTTACGAAAAAGTCAGTCCCAATCAAGTTCCCGAGCGCCTGCAAAAATGGCTTTCTGCGGTTGAACGCTCCGGTGGTGCGGTCAGAGTCAACCCGCCACCCAACGAAATCACCCCCAAAGACCCCTTATTCCTGATCAGTTTGCTGGGTACTTTGTTCAACAGCGTCAAGAATCTGGCACAAATCAAGTCGGATTTGATCTTCGATGCTGCGCAAGGCCGCGATGCACTGATCTCCCTGGAACGCAATGCGCAAGGCGAAGTGATCATTGGCAAGATTGAATTCATTCGGAAATAATTTTTTGGGCTTGATCCAACCATTGCGCCACAGCATGGCCTGCCCGATGACCACTGGCCATGCTGGCGGTGAGTAAATAGCCTCCCGTTGGCGCCTCCCAGTCCAACATCTCACCTGCACAAAAAACGCCCGGCATTTTGTGGAGCATCAAGTGGGCGTCCATTTCTGACAAAGCAACCCCTCCGGCCGTGCTGATCGCTTCATCCAGGGGACGTGTTCTCAATAAACGCATTGGCAGTGACTTGATGGCCCGCGACAAGTTTTGCGGATTTTGCAAATCGGCGGAATCAAGCAACTCGTAAAGCAGCGCCATCTTGATCCCTTCCAATCCCAATCGGCTCTTCAAGTGGGATGACAAACTTCGGGACCCCTTAGGGTGCGCCACAGCAGCTTGAACAAACTCGAGGGTTCTGTCGGGCAACAGGTCCAACTCGAAATGGGCTTGACCGTCACGCAGAACTGCTTCACGCAGATCTTTGGATGCGCTGTAAATCAAGCTGCCTTCCACACCTGTGCCCGTCGCCACAAATTCACCTTGCCGGTGGTGCGAATGCCCCTCCAGATCAACCCATCGGATAGCGACAGTCTTAAAGGGTTGCCCTGCAAATGTGTGCTTGAAATGATCTGTCCAACCTTGGCCACTGCGACCTACCACATCAAAGCCACAATTGGCGGGCCGCAAAGATGCCACTTGAATACCCCGTTTTTGCAACCTGGTCGCCCATGCCCCATCAGACCCTAGCCGAGACCAACTCCCACCGCCTAAGGCCAGCACTGTGGCTTGGGGCTTGACCTGCACAAACCCTTGGGGTGTCTCAAACATCCATCCCGCGTCGGACCACCCCACCCAACGATGGCGCATGTGAAACTGCACGGGTATCTGTGCATGACGCAAGCGGTGCAACCAAGCACGCAACAAGGGCGCGGCCTTCATCTCTGAAGGAAACACACGCCCACTGGAACCCACAAAAGTTTCAATGCCCAGACCCTGCGCCCAAGTCCGCACATGCTCAGGGCTAAATTGGCTCAACCAATCCCCTACAGCACCGGTCTTGTCACCAAAACGCCCCACAAAGGCATCCCAAGGCTCCGCATGGGTCAGGTTCAATCCACCACGACCCGCCAACAAAAATTTACGCCCCACCGAGGGCATGGCATCGAACAAATGAACCGCTACCCCTTGCGCAGCGAGCACTTCTGCGGCCATCAGACCAGAAGGCCCGCCTCCGATCACGGCCACATCAACCTCCCCCATTGGAAAAGGTTTCAAAGCGGGGTCCAAAGAGGTCATCCGCACTGGGGATATTGCGTTGAGAAACGAATCCAACCAGGAAGGCGGGTTTCTGTCAAAATAGAGCAAGTCTTCATATAAGTCTCTTAGTCGCAACTACACAAGGAACAGGCCATGGCCAGCGAACTGATCAAACACATAACCGATGCCTCATTCGAAGCAGATGTCCTCCAAGCGGGCAAGCCCGTTGTGGTCGATTTCTGGGCCGAGTGGTGCGGTCCTTGCAAAATGATTGCTCCGATTTTGGACGAAGTTGCCACCGGTTACGAAGGTAAACTGCAAATCACCAAAATGAATGTTGACGAAAACCGCGATATTCCCGCCAAATTTGGTATCCGCGGCATCCCCACCCTGATGGTTTTCAAAGATGGCCAATTGGCAGCCACCAAAGTGGGTGCCATGAGCAAGTCACAATTGACGGCCTTCATCGACCAGCAACTCGCTTAAACCCCTTAAGACCACTGGTTTGCAAGGGGAAACCAGTGTCTAACAGCTTTTTTCTCTTTGTTTCTCTTTGACTGGCTTCTCAGCGCATTGTTCAATCCGCTTTTTTTGCTGTCATAATCAAGCCCAAGACGTTTTGAGAACACCGAGCGTTTAATAGTTTTTTCCAAGAGCCATTGAGAGCCCCCACGTATCCGGCTCACACTCCTGGTCATTGAATTCCACCCCCAGATTTTTTAATGCCAGTTCTTCAATGAACTGTCTTCACGCAGGTAAATCCATGCCTTAAATGAACTCAAGGCACTTCACGTGTCTGAAGTCCTCAAGCAGGCTGATGCGCTTGAGATCGAAAACACAGGCCGCATGCGCAAGCAAGAACTGATGTTTGCCATCATCAAAAAGCGCGCCCGCGCGGGCGAGCAAGTCTTTGCTGATGGCGTATTAGAAATCCTGCCAGACGGCTTTGGCTTCTTGCGCAGCCCCGACACCAGTTACACCGCGTCAACGGACGACATTTACATCAGCCCGAGCCAAGTTCGCCGCTTTAACCTGCACACGGGTGACATGATCGAAGGCGAAGTGCGCATTCCCAAAGATGGCGAGCGTTACTTTGCTTTGACCAAGCTGGACCAGGTCAATGGCGATCTGCCCGAAAACAACAAACACAAAGTCATGTTCGAGAACTTGACGCCCCTGTTCCCCAAAGAGCAGATGCGTTTGGAGAGAGACATCAAAGGTGAAGAAAACATCACCAGCCGTGTGATCGACATCATTGCCCCGATAGGCAAAGGCCAACGCGCACTGATTGTCGCGCAGCCCAAGTCCGGCAAAACCGTGATGATGCAGCACATTGCCCATGCCATCACCGCCAACTACCCTGATGTGCACCTGATGGTCTTGCTGGTCGATGAGCGCCCTGAAGAAGTGACCGAAATGCAACGCACGGTGCGCGGCGAAGTGATTGCCTCCACATTTGATGAGCCCGCAGCCCGTCACGTGCACGTCGCAGAAATGGTCATTGAGCGCGCCAAGCGTTTGGTCGAGCTGAAAAAAGATGTGGTGATTTTGCTCGACTCCATCACCCGCCTGGCCCGTGCCTACAACAACGTGGTGCCCTCATCGGGCAAGGTCTTGTCCGGCGGCGTTGACTCCAACGCCCTGCAAAGGCCCAAGCGCTTTTTTGGTGCTGCCCGCAACGTGGAAGAAGGCGGCTCGCTCACCATCATCGCCACGGCACTGGTCGATACCGGCAGTCGCATGGACGAAGTGATCTTTGAAGAATTCAAAGGTACCGGCAATTGCGAAATCCATCTGGAACGCCGCCTGTACGAAAAACGCGTCTTCCCTGCGATCAACCTCAACCGCAGCGGCACGCGCCGCGAAGAATTGCTATTGCAACCCGAAGTGCTGCAAAAAACGCGTATCTTGCGCCAGTTCATGTACAACATGGACGAAATCGAAGCCATGGAAATGGTCTTAAAGAGCATGAAAGCCACCAAGGGCAATGCCGAGTTCTTCGACATGATGCGCCGAGGCGGCTGATTTTCGATCTATAATCTAAGGCTATCGCGAAAAGTACCCGGATGGTCCGGAGCGGCTATCGCAACTGAAAAGGACAGACAAATGAAAGACGGCATTCACCCCAACTACCGCGACGTGTGCTTCCAGGACATGTCTAACGGCTTCAAGTTTGTGACGCGCTCTTGCGCCAACACCAAAGAAATGATCACTTTGGAAGACGGCCGCGAATTGCCTTTGTACAAATTGGACACGACAAGTGAGTCGCACCCTTTCTACACGGGCACACAAAAATCCATCGATACATTGGGTGGTCGCGTTGAGCGCTTCCGCAATCGTTTTGGCAAGACCGCTGTGGCCAAATAAGCCATCCTGCTTTGAGTCAAAGGCAGTTCGGGTAACCGGACTGCCTTTTTCTTTGTGTTTTGGTTTTTCAATCCAACGTCCTGCGTGATATCTTCCTCCCTGTGAACCATCCCAGTCCCGCCATCGTTACCCAGCACGCCGTTCGCCGACTCCCTCGGACCGCATTGGTACTGTTTTGCCTGGCCTATGTGCTGCCTGGCTTTGTGGGGAGAGACCCCTGGAAGCGCGAGGACATCACGGCCTTTGGCTTCATGTCTTCTTTGGCCGAATTGTTCAATGGACACACCTCCAGCTGGCTCAAACCCTTGTTGATGGGCCAAGCTGACCCGGGGTCTGCCATCCTGCCCTATTGGTTAGGCGCTTGGGCGATCCAATGGGCACCGTCATGGTTGGCGCCTGATGACGCTGTTCGCATTCCTTTTGCTTTGCTGTTGATCATGACCATGGCTGCCACCTGGTATGCGGTATACGCCTTGGCCCGCAACCCCAGCGCACAACCTATTGCCTTTGCCTTTGGCGGAGAAGCACAGCCCATTGACTATGCTCGGGCCTTAGCCGATGGCGGCCTGCTGGCACTGATTGCATGCCTTGGTTTGGCCCGATTGGCGCATGAGACTACACCTGCGCTGGCCCAGCTTTGCTTCACCGCGGCGCTTTTCTTTGGCTTGGCCAATTTGGCTGTGCACAGACGCACAGCCTTGGCCACCATCGCCATGGCCTTACCCAGTTTGGCCTTGTCGGGAGCCCCATCCACAGCGCTGCTACTTGGCACAGGTGGGGCACTGGCCATGGCCTTTCAGGAACGGCGCACCCTTCGGGTCAGGATGTTGGATGTAGGCTTGATTTTTTTAATATGCCTTGCCACAGCACAACTGTCCTCCTGGATGGATGTGTGGCGCTGGAGATTGCACAGTCCCTCATTCAAAGATGTGCAGCCCATGGCCAAACTGTTCGTCTGGTTCTTATGGCCGGCTTGGCCATTGGCGATCTGGACACTTTGGCGTTGGCGCTTGCAGCTCGGTCAAGCCTGGAAACACCCTCATCTGGCCTTGCCGCTCTGGTTCTTAGCCGTGACCTTGTGCAGCACCATTGGAACCGGTCTGAGTGACAGAACATTGCTGTTGGCTTTGCCTGCCATTGCCACCCTTGCTGCATTTGCATTGCCCACGCTGGAACGCAGCTTGAGCGCGTTGGTGGATTGGTTCACGCTGGTCTTTTTCAGCGTTTGCGCCCTGACCATTTGGGTGGTTTGGCTGTCTATGCAAACCGGCTGGCCTGCACAACCTGCAGCCAATGTGGCCCGGCTGGCGCCAGGCTTCAGCTTCAGTTTTTCCGCCCCCGTCTTTGGTGTAGCAGCAGCAGCCACCATCGCATGGATAGGGCTGGTGAAATGGCGTGCAGGCCGTCACCGCGCGGCCATCTGGAAAAGCCTGGTGCTGCCCGCCAGCGGTGCGGCTTTGTGCTGGCTCTTGTTGATGAGCTTATGGCTACCTTTGCTAAATTTTGGACGTGGGTATGCACCCTTGGTCGAAAAAGTCAGCACCTTGATGGGACCTACAGCCTGCGTGAACACGCAAGGTTTGGCCTTGTCTCAAAGTGCCGCATTTGCTTACCATGGGCGATATCGATTGATCTCGCTCGATGCGCCCAATGCGCCTGAATGCCATTGGTTAATTGCAGACCATATCGCACTGAAAGAGGTGGGTGTTTCTTTGCAAACCTGGCGCCACCGCGAAACTATTTTCCGCCCTACGGACGATACCGAGGCCATCGTTGTATTTGAGCGTGTGATCCCTTGAGCGGTTCTTCTGAAACCGGGGTTATTGTTCGGCACGCGGGTACTGTATTGGCTGGACAAATGGCAATCGTGTCGTTCAGTGTGGCTGACACCTTGATCGCTGGACAATACTCGCAAGCCTCCTTAGCCGCCTTGTCGATTGGCTCTTCCATTTACATCAGCATTTATGTGGCCCTGAACGGCATGATGCAAGCCCTGCTTCCGGTATGGGCCCAATTGCGCGGTGCAGAACAATTTACAGAATTGGGACGCTCTGTGCGGCAAGCCTTGTACCTGTGCTCCGCTGCGATTGCACTGGGCGTGCTGGCCTTGATTTTTCCTGACCCTTGGCTGGAATGGACCCAAGTGCCAGAGATTTTGCGAGACGACGTTCGCCGGTATTTGCTCGTGCTGGCCTGGGCCCTTGCGCCCTCCTTGCTCTTTCGCATGTACAGCACGTTTAACCAAAGCTTGGGCATGCCCCGCCTGGTCACATGGCTGCAAATAGGCGCGCTGGGGGTCAAGATACCCCTCTCAATGGCCTTGACCTTTGGCGTTTTCGGTCTTCCTGCTCAAGGGGCTGTGGGCTGTGCAGTGGCCACCCTCATCGTGAATTGCCTGATGCTGTCTATGGGTTTGTACCTCCTGCGAACGCAGGAGGTGTACCGCATTTACAAACTGTGGCGGCCCATGGAGCGGCTTGATCTTGGGACGCTGGCGAAATTTCTTCGGCAAGGGGTACCTGCCGGATTGTCCATCATGGTCGAAATCACCTCCTTCACCTTAATGGCCCTGTTCATTGCACGCATGGGCGTTACCGCTTCTGCTGGCCACCAGATTGCGGCGACAGCGGCCGGCGTGTTGTACATGATTCCCTTGGCCTTGGGCATTGCCAGCAGCGCACGGGTGGGGTTTTGGCTCGGAGCGAATCAACCCGATCAAGTCCGACGTGCCATGGCCAATGGGCTTGTCTTGAGCGCAGCCACCGCCGTCGTTTGCAGCGCAGCTTTGTGGCTCGGTAAAGAGTTGCTCGCCAAGGCATTCACCCGCGACGCTGATGTGTCTTTAATCGCCATCGGCTTGTTAGGCTGGGTGGCCATCTACCATTTTTTTGATGCCATTCAAACCGTATGCGCCTTCTTATTGCGCTGCTTTCGTATTACATTGATCCCCCTGCTCATTTACAGCATCATCCTGTGGGGCATTGGACTGGGCGGGGGGTACTTGTGGGCCTATGACGGTATGGCGTCTTGGCTCGCCTTGAGGCATCCCAGCAGCTTCTGGATTGCATCTTGCGCAGCTTTGGGTGTCGTGACGCTGCTGTTCTTGGGCTTAACTTACAAAGCAGCAAAAAATAGAGCGGCATGGCCAATTGATACACCTATAA
>Ga0209084_1001144_pt1 | contig 22974 bp, 11 predicted proteins | sample C_130820_MF_Meta_FD_187309 | JGI IMG/M metagenome (GOLD analysis project Ga0209084, IMG submission 187309) | Freshwater microbial communities from Lake Croche, Canada to study carbon cycling - C_130820_MF_MetaG (SPAdes) (version 2) | ecosystem: Environmental > Aquatic > Freshwater > Lake...
ATTATATGGTAACTCCGCACAACACAATGGCAACAGATACAATGACCACCAATGAATCTCACAGGTTAGCACAATCTTGGGTACTTTATGCACATTTACCACACGACACAGACTGGTCTCTCAAAAGTTACAAAGAGATTTATGAACTGGACACAGTAGAAGGTACAATTGCTGTTTCTGAAACTCTCCCAGAAGTTTTAGTGAAGAATTGTATGTTGTTTATTATGCGTAAAGGGATTTCTCCAATTTGGGAGGATCCAAAGAACAGACAAGGCGGTAGTTTCTCCTATAAAGTGGCGAATAAGAATGTTTACGAAGTATGGCGTGACCTTACTTATGTTGTTGTTGGAGAGACTATTAGCACCCAAGAATCATTTGTTGCCAATGTGACCGGAATTACCATATCACCCAAGAAAAATTTCTGTATTATTAAAATTTGGATGTCTACTTGCGCAAATCAGAATCCTGCGATTGTTACGAGTACAGTTCGCGGACTAACACCACAAGGATGTATTTTCAAGAAACATAATCCAGAATACTAACAAAGCCCTCTCCCGCTTTATTATGGAGCTTTTATTGAATATTCAGGTAAAACTATACACAAAAATGGATGAAGGCTGATTCAAAATTAACCCTAAGAGTTATAGCCAAATTTAATTATATAAATATAATATAATATAATATTATATAAATATAATATAATATGAAAAAAATTATAAATGAAACGACTCATATTGGAGACATTCTTGCTATACCATTTTTCGGATTATTAACGTATTATTTTTACGTTATGGAAAACAAAACATTTTTTGAATGGATTTTATTTTTATTTAGTTTAGCAGGATTTTTGATAGATGGTGCGTTTACAATTTTGTATTTCACTTATTTCAAGGTTCCTATAATTCACAAATAGATCCAAAAACAATAATTAAATTCATTATTTGAATCTAATTATTATGTAATCACCATTTAAATATTACAAAGCTTATTATGCATATATGAAATATCCACTAGTGCTTTTTTTTCGGTTACCCAAATACACATACATCGACCAGTTTTTTCAAGAAAATGCGTCTGAACTTGATTGTACAATAGAGATAATTGAAAAAAAAGAGGACCTTAATAAACTGTTTGATACCAATTATCCCATATTAGTCACATTTGGATCAAGTGACAATGAATACACAAATGATGTGTTTTCAATGATAGATGCTAGTTTATGTTGTAGTCGCTGGTTTCATTTGAAACAAATCAGGAATGTTCAAGAACTCAATTCCTCTGTCAACTATTGTTTTATTGATAATGTCATCAAACCTCGTGAAGAAACCAGACCACAGTTCTCGGTTTTCACTAGTTGTTACAATACTTATGACAAGATCAATCGCGTTTACATCGGACTAGAAACACAAACTTGTAAGAGCTGGGAATGGGTAATTATGGATGATTCCCCTGACTTAGACGACAAACATTTCAACTTCTTGAGAGAAAAGTTCTCCAGTGATAAGAGAGTCCGGCTTTACAGAAGAAGCGAAAACAGTGGGTCCATTGGCAATGTCAAAAATGAATGTGTTTCTCTCTGCAGAGGAAAATATTTCTTGGAACTAGACCACGATGACGTGATTTTACCAGATGTTCTTTCAGATGCGATCCAAGTCTTTGAACAAGACCAAGAAGTAGGATTTATTTATATGGACTTTATCAATATTTATGAAGATGGTGCCAATTTTTCATATGGCGATTTTATTTGCAAAGGTTACGGTGGATATTATTGTCAGAAGTTGGATTATGGCGATTTGCTAGAGACCAGGTTAACTTGCTCAAACTGGGTCAACGTTTATAATACACCCAATATTAATAACATAACACTGTCCCATTTGGTCTGCCTACCTAATCACCCGCGCATTTGGAGGCACGATACCTTACTACAAGTCGGAAATTACTCAGAGTATTTGCCAGTTTGTGACGATTATGAGGTGCTTTTGAAAACGGCGATAAATCCAAGCACAAAAATGGCGAAGTTGGCCAAACTTGGATATATTCAGTATATGAATAATGGTAACAATAATTTCTCTCTTATAAGGAATCAAGAGATCAACAGATTAGGTCCGACGCATATTATGCCACAGTTTTTTGCCAAATACAAGGTACACGAAGTGATGAAGAGTCTAGATGCAGAGGAAGATCACAATTATATGTGGCATCATAGCAAAATATGGGAGCGCGATCCTGCCACTTATAAGCACAAATTTTGCAACAAGCTATTGCATACTGATTATGATGTGCAATATTGCATCTTGGGCATAAATGCTTTAAACCAAAATCTGGAAAAAATCCAAGAATTATATAAAGATCCTAGGAATGATTTCATTGTCTTGGAAAATAGTTTTACACCAGAACAGCTGTGCCAGAGATTAGACGACGATTTTGCCATTTTTCCAAGAATGAAGTGTTATGCAATGGCCAATTCAAGTTGGGAACAATTAGAACAATACTTCTTTTTGATCTATAAAAGTTGCTCCTTGTTTGAGGTGTTAAGAGAGAAACCAATAGATCCATATATTCTACCTTTTAACACAGAATTGAGTAAAAGACACGACATTATTAACAGTTGTACAAGTCCAACAGATGTTTATTTGGAAATAGGTGTGGAATATGGATATACTTTTAAAGGTGTACATTTCCAAGAAGAGAACAAAGTGGGTGTGGACCCAGACCCAGTATTTTATTATAGTTCAGATGACAACATTATCAAGAAAACTTCAGACGAGTATTTTGAAGATTGTGATGATGAGTTTGATGTGGTTTTTATTGATGGAATGCACCAATGTGAATACTTGTTGCGAGATTTTAACAATGCTATCAAGCACTTAAAATCTGATAGTAAAATGATGATTTTCATAGATGATATACTGCCGCAGAACTGTAGGGAACAATTGAAGATTCCGATTAAACATAATGTAGAGAACGGGATTTTGAAATATGGCGAGCCTTGGACTGGGGATGTTTGGAAAACAGTGTATTATATATTACAAAAAGCTTCAGGATTTTTTGAGTTTAAATATTGGAATCATCCTTATTATCGTGGCATTGCCTTATTTCATTTTCATAGCAGAGGTGAAATTATTAGATTTCCTTCTACTGACGAAACCATCAAAACAATCAATGAATATACTTATGAAAACGATTATCCAGAATATTTGAAATTAATGTCTTACCTTACTTCTAGACCTTGATTTTCTGGTTTTCTTGGACTTCTTGGATTTCTTGGATTTTCTAGTTTTTCTTTTTCTACCACCTCTTATTCTTTGCCTTTTTTCCAAAGGTATAATTCCATCATCTGAAACTATAAAAATTTCATTACCATAACTTTTATTATTTACAATCATATCGTCTACTTCGTCTCCAGCCATTAAAACGCTACCATAAAGTCTAAATTTAACACCACCATCATGAAAGTTAGTTAGCCTGAAAGAATTACCATCTGGTGAATGTCTCGTATCTGGTGCATCTCTCGTATGTATAATTTGAAATTGAAACTCATTAATACTTGTTACACCTAATGATTCAATTTCTTTACGCAATGCATCAAATAAAAAATTTTTAAATATATTGGAACCATTACTTCTACAAGGATAAGGTAATATACCGTTCTTACCTATATAAATATACATTCCAAAATCTCTACCAGGTTCTGCTAGTATTTGTAAAATTGGTTCTGGCCTTATAGGATACTTATATGATATCTTCTTTGGTACTACTTGACCAAGAATACTAATCATATTTGTTCCTGGTTGTACAAAAAATGATTGTCTTTGTCTTACGTTATAACTATTAGCAGTTTGTAAATATAAGCATATATTTTCAGGTAAAGGTAAGGTTCGTACTTGAAGACTAGGAAAGGAACTTGTATCTGATTTTGGTTTTGGTTCTGGCACTTGAGATGTTAATCTTGTTGAACTTGTTGAACTTCTTGACATTTTTATTCTAACTAAAATAACGCTATATTAAAATATATTATTTTCAATTACTAATTAAAAGTAATTCAAAATATACCAATAATATGCCAAGACTTACAATAGAGGAAATAGACGAAACTGGAAGAGAAATAATTTCCAAAAACCCAACACCCACAATTTGTCTTAATATGATTGTAAAGAACGAATCTAAAATAATAAAAGACAAACTAGAAAAGCTTTGTAAAAAAGTCAAATTTGACTATTGGGTTATTTCAGACACTGGATCCACCGATAATACAATTCAGATTATCAAGGATTTTTTCCAAGAACTAGGCATTCCAGGTGAACTCTTTGAAGATCCTTGGCAAAACTTCGGATATAATCGCACTCAGGCCATAAATGAAGCTTTCCAAAAGACCGACTACCTTTTCATATTTGACGCAGATGACGAGATTATTGGCGATTTTCAACTTCCACCTGACTTTGGAAAATATGACTCTTATCACGTCTACTTCGGCAGTGAGAATTTCAAATATTTGCGACTCCCTATTGTGAATAACCGCAAAAAATGGAGATATGTAGGTGTCTTACACGAGGTCATTTCGGAAGTGGATAAGGGTCAAACCAGTTCAACGATTGAAGGCAACTACTTTTTTGAATCCGGGCGTTCCAGTTCTAGAAATGAAAACCCGAATAAGTATTACGATGATGCCCAGATTTTAGAAAAGGCATTCCAAACAGAACTGGATAATCCAACTGGTGATATAGGCCTGGCACATAGATATGCATTTTACTGCGCTCAAAGTTACAAAGACTCTGGTCATAAATATGTGGATAAAGCAATTGAATGGTATAAGAAGGTACTCACACTCAACAACTGGGCACAAGAAAAATACATTTCGTGTCTAACCTTAGGAGATCTCTACAAATCTAAGGGAGAGTCAGAAAATGCGTGTCTTTATTGGATGAAGACGATTGAATACGATAATGAGCGTATAGAAGGAATTGCAAGTGCAGCTGAAGAATACAGGAATAAAGGATTCAATTTACTTACCAATGCCCTCTATATTAAATACAAAAATTACAAAAAGGACTTCCCAGATAAGCTCTTCTTGCATAAGGATAAATACAATGACAACTTAGAATATCAGAATTGTATATCAGCTTATTATGTAAATGACCACGAAACTGGATACCAATGTTGTAAAAAAATAATAATAAATAGACTACTATCCCTCAATATGGTAAGGGCGGCATTTGCGAATATGGGGTTTTATCTAGAACCATTAAACAAGGATCCAGGTACTTTACAACTCTTTTACAAGGTTCAGGACTTATTAGCCGATTTCAAAAAATCAAACCAGCAATGTGACGACGGCTTCTTCAAAATATGGCAAATCTTGTTTGCAAAGAATATACAGAATTTTATTAGTTACCCAAACAACTCTGTATTACAGAACATTAAAAACAAAGATAATAGCCCGACTATATTTCTCTCTTTTACTACTTGTAAGAGATTAGATTTGTTCCAAAAGACGATGAATTCCATTTTGAATCAATGGACAGATTATAACAAGGTGGATTATTGGTTTTGTGTTGATGATAACTCAAGTGATGAAGATAGAGAAAAGATGCAGACCTTATACCCTTGGATCAAATATTATTTCAAAGATATCAAAGAAAAAGGTCACAGAGAAAGTATGAATATTATTTGGAACAAGTTAAACGAAATCAAACCCAAATATTGGATTCATATGGAAGATGACTTCTTGTTTCACGATAAGATGCCCTATGTTGAAAAGGCAATCCAAGGTCTTCAAGTTCTTTCGCCTTATAATGTCAAACAGATCCTATTCAACGTTAATTATTGCGAAACCATTGATACTTATAATGTCAAAGGGGATGAACAAGTAGCAAATAATCCAGAATACTCAGTTCACGTGCATAAAGAAGGGACTTATGACTACATGAATAACCATTATTGGCCACATTACAGTTTCAGACCCTCGCTTACAGATGTTAGTACAATTTTATCAATAGGAGATTTTAATTCAAATAATCAGTTTTTTGAGATGGATTATGCAGATAAATGGGCAAAAGCTGGTTTCAAAAGTGGGTTCTTCAATAGGATTACTTGTAGACACATTGGCCGTTTGACATCAGAACGCGGAGATAATAGCCAGATCAATGCGTATCATTTAAATGATGAATCACAGTTTTATAATGGCGAGATAAAAGTAAGGAAGGAATCTGGATTGGCATTACCATTTAAAGTAGAACAAATTAAAGATTATATGCCTGCTCCCAAAAAAAAGACGCATATCAAAGTAGTGAACTTATTGAAGAGGGAAGACAGAAAAGCATTTATGATAGAAACTCTTAGCAAAGAAGATTTTGAAGAAGATGATTATGAATTTGTTGAAGCTGTTGATGGTTATGTTTTAGAACCGACCCTTTACTTGAGTCAATTATTCAAGGGGAATGACTTTGGTTGGAGATGTGGATTTATGGGATGTGCACTTACGCATTTAATGTTGTGGAAGCATTTGCTCAACGATAAAGACAATGATTATTATGTTATATTGGAAGATGATGCTGAGTTATGCAAAGACTTTAAAGAGAAACTCAGATTTATGGGGAAAAAATGTGCTGAGAATCCTGTGATCTTTTTCGGTTACCATATGTTTGGTGAAGAAAGAAAGAAGGTAGAGCACTTGTATAATGTTGAAAAATTAGTAGATCAAACAAGTGTATTCCATTTGGATAGAAATCTTTATATTGGTGGAACATTTTGCTATTCTGTGAACAAGGTCGGAGCACAAGCAATGATAGACTATATTGAAAAGAATCGCATCAAACACGGCATTGATTATGTGATGAAAATCAATTATTCTCTACCAGCATTTGAATCCAGACCTCAATTGGCATTTTCTGATTGGAACGAAGGAGGGAAACTAATAGATAGTGACATTCAAAGCAGTTCTGCTGCGATAGATTTTAGCGATAAGATTTTAGAAGAAAAACTGAAAACAGATTTTGTATTTGTAAAAGGAAAAGACCAAATTAATAATGATATTTATGGACAAAGATCTAGGGAGGAATGTATTGAACTATGTCTCAATGATTCTAGTTGTTTATCATTCAATACATTGGGTTTCTTGAAAAGTAAAATAACAAAACTCACTCCATCGCCATATTTTGGTCCAAATGATGGTATTTATATCAAGAAGGATGTTTATGAAAGTTTTCTGAAAAGTGGGCAAAATTTATTATCAAATAAATGTAATTTATCATCTGTCTCAGATTTACAATCTTATAAACAACCAAGGAAAAAAGACACAACTAGAATAAAGGTTATGTGTGACTGGTGTAGTTCTCAAGAGTTATGTGAAAATTACAGAAAAATGTGTAATGACCCAGACAACTATTGTTGGAACAATATACAAATTACGTGGGAAGATGAAAATATTGATTATTATGTTCTTATTAATAGACCACTTTATGGAATAGGTGAGTATTATGATGAAGAAAAAACACTTGTCTTCCAAATGGAACCGTGGGTTTACAACGAATCTAAACCTTGGGGTGTCAAAACATGGGGTGACTGGGCTAGTCCAGATCCAGCAAAATTCTTTCACGTAAATTATCACAAAAAATATCTGAACAACGTAGAATGGCACTTGGAAATCCCATTGGAAGAAATTCAAAAGCCAATTACAATTGAAAAGATGGATAAAGTATCCGCAATCTGCAGTAGTAGAAATGATGATGAGGGACAGATGCTAAGAAATCAGTTTATTGGTTATATTTGTGAGAAAGAAAAAGAGCAAGAACCTCATAGTATAATAGATGTGTATGGCAAGTTCAATTATCATCATTTTGACTGTTATAAGGGACCATTACAAGATGATAATAAGTATAATGGGATGCATCAATACAAATACCATTTGGCTTGTGAAAATAATGCAGAGGATGGATATGCAACGGAGAAAATATGGGATGCCATTTTGAGTGAGACCTTGTGCTTTTATTGGGGATGCCCGAACTTAGAACAATACATTGATGGTGATGCTTTTGTTCGCCTTGATCTGAATGATAAAGAAGGATCTTTGAATATTATTCAACAGGCGATTGAAGAGGATTGGTGGTCCCAACGCATTCATATTGTAAGAAAGATGAAGACCAAAATCTTGGAAGAACTTGCTTTCTTGCCTAATTTACAAAAAATTTTGGACTCCAAGAGAGAAGTAATACAAATCTAAATAAATCAATATCCACCCTCTAAATTATAAATAATATTTGAATTTAATAATTCATTATTTCAAATATTATTTCTCTTACAAATCGGCAAGATTTTTCAAAGAAAATGTATCCCAATTGAAATTGCTCCATTTTACTTTCTTAGATAAATCGCTATATCCTTCTCTCTGAATAATAGGCTGATCAACGTGCAAGAAACAATTGTATTCTACATTCATATGTTTCGTGTAAAAATGATCTATGGTTTCTTTCTTCTGAGCATACTCACCGAGATCGCACTTGGAAAATTTGTCTAAAATAAAATCAAACACTTTACTATTTACAATATAAGCGTGATTACACCAAATCGTACCGCGAACCCACTGCTCCAACCTAAAGATATAACCAGTTAAAATTCCACCAAAATAAAGCATATCCCAATGATCCGGGAAGTTAGCACCCAAATTATTCAATGACTCCACGTTTTTGATTTCAGCGTCATCTTCTAATATCATTATATTCTTTAGTCCCCGATCTTTTGCATATTGAATTGCACCAATATGCGCCTCAAAACAACCAATACAAGGCATCCAATGCAATTTATTCAGAATTACTGTGTGCTTTATACCAAGCAAATTCAAATGATCCACAATTGCTTTGGTCTTTTCTGGTCTCTCTTTCAATGACAAGACAACTACTTCATCTACATAGTCATTTATTTTGCATATCATTTGGGAGCTCTGGACAGGATCAGGTTCATTTATTTCCAATACTATATTTTCATCACATTTAGTCCCTGGTTTAGATACATTCAAAAACTTATTTGCCATAAGGTTATGATGCAATATGGTCTCAAAAAGATGCTGACCATATACACCATCGCATCTAGGAGTTGCGTCATTAAGAGACGCAAATGCCTCTGTGTTGGACCAACCAATGGAGAAAAACTCCTGAGCATTCAAGATGCAAACGTTGTATTTCAAATAATAATGGGGGTTTTCTTTTAGAAGGATGGCATTGGAATCGCGAATATGATAAGCCCAGACATTCATACGTAAACCAGTTTTGAAACTGTCTAACCAGATTTTCAGAAATTCATTCTTGGGTTTGGATGCAATAAATGCATTGATCAATCCTTCTCCATCCGCATTTTCCCTAGAAATATAAAAGTCGTGACCTGTTTCAAAGATTTCTTCAAAGTTTTTGAAAATGAGCATATCAATATCTAAATAAATACCACCTTGTTCATACAGTTTTTCAATGCGAACAACATCAGCCTTATATTGAAAATGTTTGAGGTCAAATCCATCAAAAGTGGTTGGAGGTTCTATTTTCTCAATATTTACACAAGAAAATGTCTTCAGATGATTCCAATAAGAATTTCCACTTGGTTCCACCTTATTATAAATCACTATTTTATGATTCGGCATTGCCTTGATCATAGAAGTAATACATTTATAGTGATAAGGCTGAAAATCGGTTTCACCGAAAAAAAGCAAATGAATGATCTTTGGGATAGAATCAAATGGCGACTTAGGATATAATTCTTTCAATTGTTGCTGTATTGGTAATATCATATTACTGTCTAATTTATTTCCTTGACTCAATAAGCTCTCCAGTATCTGAATAGAATAATCACAATCCACATTTTTCTTTGAAATCGCGTCATAGAATTGGATTTGTCTTGTGTCATTTTCATCTATTTTACCAAAATAAGATAAATACAAATTGCTAATAATATTAAAGGTTTTTGTTGGTCCATTATGAGAAAATGCATTACAAGCTGCGTGATAAAGATCCTTCTTATTCATATTTTTGTATTCTGAATAGTTACATAATGGTTTACCAGTTGAATCAAAATTGTAAAATCCTGTGGCCATACCGCGACCCCAAAAGTAATCAAATTGTTCAATTTCAGTAATGTATTTTTTCTCAAGCATTCTATCCCAAGCACTATTAAATCCTTGGTTCCAGAAAGCATAACTCTCTCCCTTTCTAATAACATTATTCAAAACTACTATTGTACTTGAGTCTGAAAGTAATGCACATTTTGATAAATCTGCATAAGGAAAGTCATCTCTACCTCCATCAATAAAAATAATATCAAACTTAATATTGTAAGAATCAATAAATTCATCTAATGTATTTGAAGTATTGCCTTGAACTAATATATGCCTATTTGGAAAACTATCATCAATATATTTTTTTGCAATTTTATGATAATCTTGATCAAAAATATCAAATGAAAATAGTTTTGCATTACTGTTTAAAAGAAAAAATGCAGCACTCTTTCCAAATCCAAAACCAATTTCTAAAATATTTTTAGGATTGACTTTATCCATAATCTCTTCAAGTTTTTCCATTTGAGATGGTATTTGGGCAATACAACCATCATTAATAGGAGTGTTATACAATGTGTCTAATTCGGCTAATATTTTTTGGTAATCCATTTTATAATACTGAATAACTATTATTTTAAATAATAAACTAATTTAAATAATTAAAAATTAAAAATTAAAAATTAAAAATTAAAACATTGCAATGAATATTTATATAAAAACTTTATAATAATCATAATATGTCTTGGGATTATTATTACGGATACAATTGTACTCAACAAAATTGCGAAGGATTAGGAGCGTTGATTCATGATATATTAAATGCTGTTATATATGCAAAGCAAAATAATCTTTTATTTTGTTTTACAAAAGAAGGATATGAAATACCAAGATTTAATGGTTCAATAAATGATGATGACAGTCTTGAAAATAAAGTATGGCATTCTTATTTCACATCATTCAAAATTTTACCATCTGAAGAGTGTATAGAAATTTGGCCAAAATTATTGCCAAATACTACAAATAATAATGGAAATATAGAGCAATATTCAGATATTTTAAAAAATCAAATTTTCATATTGAATTCTGAAACAAAAAATGAAATAAATGATCTTGTTAAAAAAACCCCATTTTGTCCTGAAACTGACATTGTTTTACATATTCGTATGACTGATAAAAAAACCGAAAATCCACAATTTTTACCTATTGAGATTTTCATCAACGAGTGTGAATACGCTTTATTAGAATTTAAAACGCAACTACAAACAAATAGTCAAATTCAAAATAATCCCCGAATATATATTTGTAATGATAATAAAGAAATTTGTCTTGAAATAAAAAGACATTTTGACAAAAGAAGTATAGAGGTAGTATGGGACGAAAATGAGTCAAATGAACCATTGCAATACTTAAGATGGTCAAATAAATTAGAAAAAACTATAGCACAAGCAGAAACAATGAATGCCTTCAAAAATTTATTTATAATGAAAAATGCGAAATACTTAATTGGTGGCCGTATGTCATATTTTTTCCGGATTGGTGAGTTACTTAACTATCCCAATAAAGCAATAAATATTCAAGATAATGACAAGTTCGGAATTGCTCCATATTCATCTGAAAAATATATGATCCGACCATATAAAACTCAAACAATCAATGGTTTTATAAATCCACAAATTAACAATAATGACTTCATACAAAAATACAGAAATATATATAATAAAAAATCTATTGTTTCTATTCCGAATTTTATTTCCGAAAGTGAGTTACATAAAATAGTAAAAGAACTGGATAATTATAAATGGTGGAATTATTCAGTTCTTCCAAATAACAATGTATGGGCCACCAAAAAATATGCATTAAACGATCCAGCTCTTAAAGAACGTTTTGAAGAATGTAGTAAACATCTTTTAAACAACCAATTCTGTTACCGCTTTAAAAGAGACTTCAGAGGACATTATACTACTTGTTATTGTATAACTTGTAAATTATACGATACAATTAGTAGTTTTCCCATAACAGACTTATTGTGTAAATTTGTTGGATGTAAAAATATGATTCCTGGTGAAATGTTTGTAAGTAACTATGGAAATGGTGATTTTCTTAGTGTTCATCACGATCAAAATAAGGGAAACATTGCTGTTACGTTTTCTTTGAATACTGACTGGCATCCAACTTATGGAGGAATTTTGCATTTTTGTGATAAAGATAAAAATATATATAAAAGCATTTCACCAAACAATGGATCAGTGAATATTTTTAAAATAAATCAGGAAGTTGGAATAGATCATTTTGTTTCACAAGTAGTTGTTGATAAAAGTAGATATTCTTTAATTGTATGGTATAATATTATAAATTAAATTTATAAATGAAGTGGTTGTTCAAGAGCCAAAATTTCTTGGTCTGTCAATAAATCATTATCAGATCCATCCAAAATAATTTTTAGGTTGTTTATAACAATTTGGATACGATTTCTCCGAACTTCATAATCACAGAAATATTGATTTGTTATTTCATTTTGCGTTTGATCTAAATCAACCTCAGCATCAAGTTGACAATTCTCATCTTCAATAATTTCTACTAATTCTTTATCATCTGTTCTAATATCAAGAGTAGATACAACTTGGTTTGAGTTTGAGTTTGAGTTTGAGTTTGAATTTTGGGACTGGAATAAATCTGAAGATACCGAACTCTGATCATCATTATCATTTTGAATTTCTTCTACTTGCGTTTTTGAAATTTTTTTTATTCCACCGCCTTTTGCAAATACAATTTTAGATTTATTTGGTTGACACTTATTCTCAGGTTCAACAAAATTTTCGGCTGAAGAACTTTCTTTTTTACCTCTTCCAAAAATGTCCCTATGTTTTTTAGATAATTTTCTCAAGTTACAACTATGTGGATCAATTAATCCACGATCTATTGCAAGACTACAAAGTTTCGCATTTGCTCCAGTACTTGTATCTGAAGTAAGTCCCATTCTGCTGTCTTTCAATGCAGACTTAATAACATTGATCAAGTCATTGTTTCCGCTCATATTGATCTCCTTACTAAAGGTAATTCCAAGATCTTTACCAAGACTTTTTGACTTAAAATCTATTTCATGCAAGGTATAATTATTTGACCCATTGTTATGCTTGAAAAGCGACTTCTTTCCATAATTACGGTCATCTTTATAAATAAAGGCTGCATCTTCCGGTAACAATGGATTCAAATCAGCATTTTCGTCTTCATCATCAAGAGAACCTTCTTCACTTGTTTCATTATGAAATTTATCAGAATAAAATACGAAGGTTGTATTAATTTCCATAACTGCACCATCGTTATTAATAGATGCATAAGGAGAAACATAATCGTTTTCCAATAAATTGCGAATGTGCGTTAATCCACTGGCCACTTTCAACTCCACCCACTTCTCCTTCTCTCTACTATACTCCTTCCAATTAATATTGCCTTCAGCAGTAGTTTGGCGAATAAAATACAAACTCAATCCCGATTTTCTTAAAACAAATAATTCCTTATATGTTGAAAAAGGTTTGCACTTAGGATCTTCAAAGAAATCATAATACGCATTCACTTGTGCACCATTTACAGTAATACTTGTACCACGTTCAATAAATCGCGAATATGTATCTGCAATTCCTTTGATAATTTCTGCTGTCAAGAGTTCCTGTTTTTTCATTGAATAAATACAGTCGCGAATATTGGTTAATAATAAAGTGGAACCTTGTTCAAAAGGATGATATTCCTTATAATCATCCTCACTAATATGTCTAATTCGTGGGTTATAAGAGGAATTCACATCTTGCTCATTTGACATCTTAACAAAATCGCAAATAACTTCAACATATAATGCAGAACCATCTGGTTGCATAATCTTCGTATATACATTCAACTTGTTTGCAGCAGTTAAAGATCCGGCTTTCATTCCAACGCCGAATTCCGAAGTTTCAGAGTCGTCTTCGTGTGCACCTTTGATATGTCCCATATTGAAGGGATTCTTGTTTCCCTCACAATCCAGATTCTCAAACCCGTGTATATAATTATCTGAAATTCTTATTTCCAAAAGTTTCCCTCCATCATCTACTTGTGTGTTTATGACAATCTTATCCGTTTTTTTAATAACATTGTCAATGAATTCGTTCAACACTTTTGCCAATGTGTAATCGGCATGTCTGTGTTGCTTCATAAGAGATTTAAAATGTGGTGCACCGGTATTTAAAGATGTTGTGGACATTGGCTTTATTATAGATTCTATGATACATTATAACGATGTCTTTAAGCTATTTTGTAAATTTATTATATTTCAGTTGAAAAGAAGAAGACTTGGAAAAGCCGTCCATTGTGTTTGTTATCACCGAAATAATCCATAGACATATGATAATTCTTAGAGTTGAATAAAATGAGGCGATTGAAAACATTCCCAATGCGGTCTACTTCTTTCCATTTGGTCATATCTTGACTAAAACGATCCGTCTCAGGTTTAGATTGTGTGTATTCTTGATCTTGTTCACTCATTGTTCCATCGCAAAATTGATAAAATGCTGTTCCACCAGAAAGAGGTGCATCAGGTGTCATAAAAAGTACACCTGCCCAGTTATTGAATCCGTCCACGTGTACCCAAGAACGATCCCTACTTGTCGTATATTGAAATGCCCCATTATATGAATCTTTTTCCATAGGAAATTGTATAATTTTTCCAGCAAATGGCATTACATATTTTTGTATAGTTGATTTTAGTTCTTCGGTTGCGTAAGATTGTGTCCTTTGTCCAGGATAATTTCCACGCACTTCAAAATCCTGCGTTAAAATATAGTTGCGAGTATCCATTGGATTATTATAAAAATTATCCACAATAATAAGACTGCAAGTAGGCGACCTTTTAAGTCCCTGGTTCTTCAATTCCATAAATTGTTCCCTTGACAGTGACTTTTTTTCAGTTGAAACTGTATCCATTAATCATTACTGAATAACTTATTTTTAAATATTTGCATAAACAATTATATAAAAACAAAAACACAGTAAAAGATTATAAGATGTTGGTTGAAATCAATAAGAAACAATACCAAGTTTGTGAGGGCGAGTTTGAGAAAATCCCTCATAAAGAATACAATAATTTGGTAATCATAGATAAGGTCGGATTCTATGAGAATATTATTTCTCTCTTGACATCCATTGGACAAAGCATTTGTATCAAACACGCAATATTTTATGGAATAACTCACGGTGGTTATTTACCTCTGAATTGTTCACAAAATTTTGAAAAAGTATTTATTACAAAAACAGAGGAGAAACATAAATTAAATATATTTAAAAACTTAGAACAAGAAAATGTGGACTATATAGATGATGAAGATACTATTCCAGAAGATTGTATTACTTTTTCTGAAGATTTGAAAGATATTTATATCAAAAATATAAATCTATTATCAATAATAGTTGCGCCATATATTGAAAATTTGGCATCAAAATACAATCCAGAAAATATTTATTTTCTCTCTAACACTAATTTATGTATTTATATTCCAAATGATTACATTGATTCTTGGCTTTTAAATTTTAAATATTATATTGTGGTGGATAATACTGGGAAAAAAATGTTGAACTATGATAACCTGATTAACTTGTGTATTATGGTGAAAAACGGCGGACAACAATTTGAAACTATGTTGAACGAAAATAAGCATTTGATTGATCAGTGGACAATTTTGGATACTGGATCTACTGATGATACTGTATCAATTATAAAGAAGGTTTTGGCTGATAAAAAAGGGAAATTATATGAAGAACCTTTCATCAATTTCAAAGATAGTCGTAATAGATTGCTTGAGTTAGCAGGTCACAACTGCAAATACACGGTTATGTTAGATGACACCTATGTTGTGAAGGGAGATTTGCGTGGATTTCTAAATGAAGTTCGTGGGGATCAATGGGGAGATTCTTTTACACTTTATATCAAGAGTGATGATGTGGAATATGGATCCAATCGTATTCTAAGAAGCGATCGCAACTTGAGGTATTTATATAAGATTCACGAAGTGGTTCAAGATAAGAATAATGTCAATGTTGTTGTTCCTATTCAGAAGTCGCATATTTTTGATGGCCGATTTGAATATATGGAAGAGCGCACAATGACTAGGAAAAAATTGGATTTGAAGCTCCTTTTTGAAGAATTGGAAGAAGATCCAAATAATTCAAGGACACATTATTACCTTGCACAAACCTATAACTTATTAAAAGAACACGAGAAAGCGTTTCACTATTTTATTGAACGTGCAAACCATCCAACTGAAGGTTTTATTCAAGAGAAAATAGATGCTGTTTTTGAGGCCGCCAGGATTGCCAATTTCCAGTTGAATAAACCTTGGTCAGAATGCGAAGCACTTTATCTAAGGGCATATGAACTTGATAAAAGTAGACCGGACTCCATTTATTTTTTGGGAATTCATCATTATATGGAAGGTGATAGGGCAAGAGCCTATGAATATTTCAAACTAGGTTTTGAAATAGGGTATCCACTTCATTGTCAATACAGTTTGAAGCCGACATTGAGTTATCATTTCTTGCCAAAATTCTTGACACAACTCTGTTATGAATATGGAAATTATCCACTAGGAGAACAATGCGCAAGACTTTTTCTAGATAATAATTTACCAAATGCAGACACTTATCCTGTGATTGAATCGTGGTATAAAATCTTTGTACTAATGAACAAAATGTATCATCAAAATAATGAAAATACTACAAATAGCTTGATACCAAGTTTTGAAGATAATGTGAAACCCATTTTGTGTTTTGTTGCAGATGGCGGTTTCAATCAATGGTCAGGTAGTACCATTTTGGAAAAAGGCGTCGGTGGTTCGGAGACCTATATTATTGAAATGGCGCGTCATATTCAGCGCCAAGGATATTTCCAAGTAGTTGTCTTCTGTAATTGTGAAGAATCTGAGGACTTTGAAGGTGTCCAATACCTTCATCTTTCCCTTTATTTTGATTTCATAAGAGAGAAATATGTGCATACTTGTATTATTAGTCGTTTTTCCGAATATTATCCAGCAACAACATTGGGAAATGTAGACAATATTTATATGGTTGCACACGATTTGACATTATCTGGCTTAGTGATTCCACTTCATAATAAGTTACGCAAGATATTTTGTTTGACTGAATGGCACGTATCATACTTTGTAGAGCAATTTCCTATGTTAAAATATTATTTGGTGCCATTTTATTATGGTATCAATCCATTGTTTGCATCAAATAATCCTGAGCCAAAGCAAATAGAAGATACCAATGAAAATCTGAAGATGGAAATTTCTGAAATAGAGCCAACTATTACAAAACAGAAAAATAGTTTTATTTATTCTTCCTTTCCAAATCGTGGGCTCCTACAACTCTTGCAAATGTGGCCAAAAATTTGGACAAGATTTCCTGATGCTTCTTTGCATATATATGCGGATGTAAATGGAGAATGGGTCAATAAGGTAGAACCAAAAATGATGCAAGAGATTCGTGATCTTCTCTCTTCACTCAATGAAGAAAACCCAAATTATAACATTCATTGCTATGGGTGGGTTCCTAAATTTGTTTTAGCAGATGCTTGGAAATGCGCAGACTATTGGTTCTATCCTTGCACTTTTATGGAGACATTTTGTTTAACTGCATTAGAAGCGGCTCTTACAAAAACTTTTGTGATTTGTAATGACTTGGCAGCATTGCAAAACACTGTAGGAGATCGTGGATTAGTTATTCCAGGTAATGCACGCGAATCAGAATGGCAAGAAAAGGCTTTGGAACAACTATTTTTATTAATGGATACAGAAGGCGAGGAGAGAAAAAACAATCTAATTACAAAAAACTATGAATGGGCTCAAAATCTTTCTTGGGAAAATCAAGCACATAAATTATTAAATGAACATTTGTTAACCAACAAAATTCAATATGTTGGAATGTACAATTGGGTCCACGATTTACCTTATGGACAAAAAGCTAGAGAGAAGTTTGAAAATGCAATTGAACATTTCAATTTGAATAATAAGAATCCTGAACCAAAGGTTTTGGAGGTAGGCACTTATGCAGGAACTTCTCTCATCAATATTGTTTCAAGAATTCCAAACAGTTTGGGTTTCGGCATTGATAGATGGGAAGATTACAATGAAGACAATATAAATATTTTGCACTCTATCAAGTCAAATCAAGTGGAAAAATCTTTCTATTATAATATGCAAGTTTCTGGATTACAAGATCGTGTAAAAGGAATCAAAGGAGATTCAGCAGAGGCTTTATTAGTTCTTATTAAAAATAATCAACTATTTGATTTCATTTATGTAGATGGAAGTCACAAATGTTTGGATGTGCACTTGGACCTTTTTCTCTCTTGGAAGCTCCTAAGAAAGGGTGGTGTCTTGGCGATAGATGATTATATGTATCATTGGGACAAAGTAAAAGAACAACCTTATGAATATCCATTTGAAGGAGTCAATGATTTCTTGAAGAAATACGAACAAGAATATTCCATTTTGAGCAAAGATTATCGTGTATTTCTTGAGAAGAAATAGTTTTACAAAATATATATTAAAGATTCTTAAATGAATTAATAAATATTATAAATTATGATTTATAATGTTCAAGTGAATAATGGCAACCGTTCATCGGTAATAAATTACATAAATAAGAACAAGATTTACGAGAAGTTTAGTGTGATTGATGTTGGAGGAACAATGAATGGATGGTCACAACCTTATATTGATGCACTTGTGGATTTCAATGAACAAAAAGAAGACCCAATGGAAAAACTGGAAGAAGGAGAGAATAGTGAAAATAATAAAGAAACAAAAAAAAGAAAACCATTATTCTTTAAATGTGATATTAGTCATCCAAATAGTTGGGTCCCTATCCTTGAATATGTAGAAAAAAATGGGAAATTTGATTTTTGTATTTGCACACATACACTAGAAGATATTATTAATCCTGGGTTTGTATGTGAACAAATTTGCAAAATTGCGAAAGAAGGTTATATTGCGTTCCCCTCAAAATACAGGGAGCTTTGTAGAAATGTGGACAACGACTTATATAATTATAGAGGTTATATTCATCATCGCTGGATTTTCACTATTAGAGAGAATGACAAAAAAATAGTAGCCTTTCCAAAAATAAATTATTTGGATAGTGAACCTAAGTTTGACCAAATCGCAAATCCAGACAATGATTGTTGTGATCTAAATTTCTTCTGGAAGGAAAACATAGAATTTGAATATTTGAATAATAATTTTTTGGGACCAAATGTGGTAGCAGTATTGAAATATTATGATGAATTATTTTCTCCTGAATATGTTTAATGCAACCTTATGCAATGTTCCAAATAATTGTAATGCTGCCTGAACCAGTTGCACCTAAATTGTCAGTTACAAGCAACTGATATGTTGTTGATATAATAGTTGTAGAGCCTCTATTTGCAGTTGCAGATGTTATTGTTCCTGAAATTGAACCTGGGGTTCCTGTTCCTGTAAAAGCAGTTCTTGACCAAACAGCGGATGAATATACACCTGAACCTCCTGTAACAGATGTAACAGTAATTGTTTGCGGAGTTACATTACCGGCTGCAATCGTTGGTGGAAGAGTGACTACAATTGGCGTTGGTGCTGCATTTATAGTAAGGGTTGGACTTGTAAATGTTCCTGTATAGTTAACTGTTCCAGAAGAACTTAATGAGTACGCACCCGCAGTAGAATATGCAACAGATGTAGGCGAGTAAGTAGCACCAGACGGCGTAACAGAACTTACTGCTATTGTATAAGTTGTTCCAGCTGTACCTGTTTGATTACTTGTAAATGCAACACCATTTAATGTAAATGACATTGCAGTTATAGTTAATCTATTTATAACAAAACTACCACTTACTGAACCTAATGTATATCCTGATCCTGCTGTAATAGATGTAATATTTGTTGGATATACATATGTTCCTGCTGCAGTAAAAGAAGCAGGTGTGCCAGATGGTGCTGGTGTGGCTGGGGTTCCAGTAAGTGTATAAGATTGCGCTGCACCATTGTATGTAACTGTACCACTAATAACAACATTTTGTGTAACAGATTGAACTGGCCATGTTATTACACAATTTCCAGATACACTTTGATTGCCAGTCCAACTATCAGTTACAGTACAATAAATTGTGGTTGAACCGGCAACTGATAAAGATGCATAAGTACAATTAGTGCCAGTATTTGTTGCATTTGTAAATGTTATAGCAGTTCCTGATTGATTCCATTGATATGTATAATTACCACTTCCTAAAGTAGCTGTTGCTGTAACAAGACCAGGTAGTATTTGACTACTTCCATTAGAAATTCCAGTAGATGTTGTTGGCGAAATACTTGTTGCTATGTTAGAAATCATTAAATTCCCTATTAAAGCTGCCATTTTTTATAATTTACAATTATTTTATTTGCAAATTATAACATTTCATTAATAAAATCAACCCAAATATATATTTTAATTACTATTAAATGCCGAACAAGAAATGTAGTACCTTGTTGAACCATCATATACAACTGTCATTACTGCATACTTACCACTAGTAACTGTTATATTTGCGGAAAAGTTAAAGTATCTTGTAGTTTGTAGTGCGCCTGATAGTGGTGTAATTGTTACTGCTCCTCCTGTTGCTGGTATTATTATTACATATTGACCATTTGTAACACCACCAGAAAATGCATATGCACTTATAGTTCCACCAGCAGTAATTCCTGTTACTGTTGTTGTACCAAATAATCCTGTTGGGAATGTAACAGTTAATGTAGAGGGTATCCAACCTGCACTAAATGTGTTCATTAATGTGTAATAAGTTACTTCATTTGCGGTTGTATCATAACCAAGCGCAGTTGTTTGTGTTATATTACGTACTGGCGCAATATATGTTCCAAGTGTTGTTGCACCAGTAACAGTAGCTGACGAAGCATTTATAACAATAGTATTTGCTGCTTGAGCTCCAGTGTTAGCTAGAGTTGAAGAACTAATAATAATAGAGTTTGCACCTTGTCCTTGCGTTACACTTCCTGCATTATAACCAATAGCAATCGCACCTGAACCTTGCGCAGTTAAACCTGCTCTTGCACCAATAGCGATCGCACCAATCCCTTGATTTGCATAACCTGCACCACCTGTTGTTGCATCTGCAGAACCAATTGCAATTGCATTTCTTTGTTGTGTTAATGAAGCAGCATTTACACCAATTGCTATTGCAGAATTCCCTTGCGTTCCTTGACCAGCTGCATTACCTATTGCAATAGAGTTTGATCCTTGACTTGTTGAGGCACAATTGATACCAATTGCAACAGAATATTGTCCTTGTGTTGTTTTTCCAGCTGATGTTCCTATAGCAACAGCATTATCACCTTGAGCTGTGTAAGCTGCTGCTAGACCAATCGCAATAGCCCACTGTGCCTGAGAATCACGACCTGCATCACTTCCTATAGCAATGGAATTTCCTGAAAAAGTATTTTGGGTAAAACCCTGATTATTCAACCCAGCATTTTGACCAATCGCAATACAAGCTGTACCTTGTGTTGATTGACCTGCATTAACACCTATCGCAATTGCATTTATTCCTTGTTGTTTAGTTGCACCGATTGACCCAGCTCCTGCTTGGTAACCAATTGCAATTGCACCACTTTGTTGTGAATATGCTCCAGCACTTATACCCATTGCAATTGCATTTTGTCCTTGGAATTGTGATACTGCAGGTGAAGATGAATACGTTCCTACTCCTGCTAAATAACCAATTGCAATTGCACCACTTTGTTGTGACCAAGCTCCTGACCCTGCACCAATTGCAAGACCATATTGCCCTTGATTTGTTGAACCTGCACCACTAAAAGTAGAACCAATATAACCTCCTATTGAAATAGCTCCAATTCCTTGACTATAAGAACCTGAATTATAACCTATTGCAACAGCGTATTGTGCTTGTGCAGTTGTACCAGAATTATAACCTATAGCAATTGCATAACCAATTGGATATAAGACCCCTGGTGCAGCACCTTGAAGTTGTGAACCAGCATTTGGACCAATTGCAATACTATTTCCAGATTGTCCACTTTGACCTGCATTATATCCTATAGCTATAGTTGGTTGAGGACTACTTAAATATATTGCTCCTTGTTGATTTTGTCCAGCATTTGCACCAATAGCAATACAATTTTGTCCTTGATTTGAATAACCAGAACTAGAACCAATTGCAATTGCATTTATTCCTTGAAGACTAATTCCTGCTTGATATCCCAATGCAATAGCACCACTTTGTTGTCCTTGTGTCAAAGTCCCACCTAATCCTGCTTGAAACCCAAGTGCAATGGCATTTGTTCCTTGTCCACTTTGACCTGCTTGTATACCAATAGCAACTGCATTGAATGCTTGACCAATCGCAGAAGTAGCATTCCATCCTGCAAGACCTGCTTGATAACCAATAGCAATTCCACCAGAACCTTGCCCAGTTTGTCCTGCACTAAAACCAACTGCAACTGCGTTTTGGCCTTGGCCAATTGTTGATGCTGCAGTTGCAAGTCCAGCTCCAGCGTTAACGCCAATTGCAATAGCATTTATTCCTTGAATTGTGTATCCTGCTTGGAATCCAATCGCAATAGCACCACTTTGTTGTCCTTGTGTTGCTGTTCCTCCTGCTCCTGCATTTATACCTAATGCAATTGTATTTGTTCCTTGGAAACTTTGTCCTGCATTTAAACCAATAGCAATTGCACCACTTTGTTGTCCTTGTGTAATTGATAAACCATAACCAGCATTAACACCAATTGCAATTGCATTTGCAAGTTGGATTTGAAATCCAGATTGAAAACCAATCGCAATGCATCCTGTTCCTTGAGTACTTAGACCAGCATTATTTCCGATGGCTAATGCATTTTGCCCTTGCGTATTTTGACCAGCAC
>Ga0209084_1001147_pt1 | contig 22963 bp, 15 predicted proteins | sample C_130820_MF_Meta_FD_187309 | JGI IMG/M metagenome (GOLD analysis project Ga0209084, IMG submission 187309) | Freshwater microbial communities from Lake Croche, Canada to study carbon cycling - C_130820_MF_MetaG (SPAdes) (version 2) | ecosystem: Environmental > Aquatic > Freshwater > Lake...
CGATTGGGGCACGGGCGCGGTCAGAATAATCGCCTTGGCCGACCACACTTCGCCACCAGCGATGCTCACGGACCAGTGATCAGTCATCTGATGCAAGGCGCAAACCTGCTTCTCCTGAACGATCTCCAAACCCGAGGCCAAATGCTTCGCGAGCGATGACATCCCGGGAGTGCCGCGCCAGCGTGCATGGCCATCGGCCTCAGCCGTGAACCCGCGACACCACTCAAGGGCAGCACCCGCAGTTTGAGCATTCTCGAGCACTTTGGCAAAGCGTGAGTCACGCGCCGTGACAAACTGCGCTCCGTGATCAAACGTAGCCGCACCGATTCGACGTGTGGCCATGCGACCTCCCACGCCTCTGCCCTTGTCGATGACGACAGCTTTGCGTGCCGCCCTCTGCAAAGCGGCTGCTGCGGAGAGCCCGGCCACGCCGGCTCCAATGACTAACACGTCGACGTTTCGGCTGTGGGCGTTGCTCATGGTGAAGATGGAGTGCGGAATTGAGGATCACCACTATTTATCTGTCACCATGTAATCGGGGGACGCGGATCTTGATGTTGCGGAAGGACACGCGGTTGCCGTGATCCTGCAACAGGATGTGGCCGTCGGCCCATTCACCGAATTCGGGGATGTTCTTGAATTTGCTCTCGGCCACGGCCTTGCGGTATTCCCGCGATCCGCGCTCATAGTCGAGGATTTTCGCGCCGTTGAGCCAGTGTTCGACGTGATTGCCGGCGACGAGAATGCGGGCGCTGTTCCATTCGCCGATCGGCTTGACTTGCTTGGTGGTGGCGGCGGGAATCAGGTCGTAGAGTGAGCCGATGGTGCGGTTGCCATTGCGGCCCAATTTGGCATCAGGGTGGCGCAGGTCGTCGAGGATTTGGAACTCAAGACCGATGGCAGAACCGCTGGCGGCGGGTTTGCCCGTGACCTTGTCAATCGGCTTCAAGTCAGGCTGGACGAAATACTTGATGCCGCTGTTGGCGCCGTTGGTGAATTTGAAATCCACCAGCAGCTCGAATTTCGAGAAGCCTTCCTTGGTGATGATGTCGCCGCCGCCGCTGGATTCGCCGCCGTCGCCGGGCTGCACGGTCAGCGCGCCATCCTTGATTTCCCAGCCCATTTGCGGGAATTTATCCGCCTTGGGCGTGCGCCAACCGTTGGATGTCTGCCCGTCCCACAGCAAGCGCCAACCGGCGGCCTGTTCCGCGTCGGTTAAAGTGTTGGCCGGAGCCGGATCGGCCGCGGAGGCGGGAAGCAGACAGCAAAGGAGCGCAAGGTTGAGCAAGAGTGTGGTATTCATGTGATGGGTTGAAGTTGGGATCAGGCGGGCATGATACGGAGGGGAGGGATGGATTTCACGGGCGAATTGTTCCGCCGTGGCGAGAAGATGGCAAGACACAAGACCGCAAGACACAGAAAGCCTCATTTCAGGGTTGCTCAAGGGCCATTTTCCGCTATTCGTCAATCACGTGTCGGTTAGTTTAAGCATTTGTTCAAATGGAGGGTGTCGGTACACCATCCAAATCAATCAGCACTACCTCGATACAGAAGTTTGACCGGAAAAAATCGCATCCCACAACACCGCACTCACCATCATGAAACATTTAGCTTACATTTCCCCGTTTAAAATCTCGATCTTCCTAGGATTGGCGCTGGGCTTGGCCCAACTTCCCGCGCATGCCGCTGATAAAAAGCACGTCGTGCTGATTGCCGGAGTAAAGAGCCACGGCCCCGGCGAGCATGAACACAACGCAGGCGTTCTGTTGTTGGCAAAGTGCCTGAATGCGTCAGTGCCGAATTTAGTGGATGTCAAGGTGCATCTCAACGCGGAATGGCCTGCAGCGGATGAAATCAAATCCGCTGACACGATTTTGATTTTCGCGGATGGGTATAACTTTCATCCGGCGTTGGCGGAGGATCATCTCAAGCAACTCACTGCGGAGATGAAGCGAGGCTGTGGCTTCATGGCCTTACACTGGGCAACCGAGGTGCCTACCGGCAATGGGGACCTTGAGTTTCTGAATTGGATGGGAGGATTCTGCGACCCGATCTGGAGTGTCAATCCGCATTGGCAGGCGGACTTCACTCAATTGCCTGTCCACCCGATCACCAAAGGAGTTCATCCATTTTCCACCAACGACGAGTGGTATTTCCACATGCGCTTCCGTGAGGGGATGAAGTCCGTGATTCCGATTTTGACGGCGGTGGCGCCTGACTCCACCATGAGCCGTCCAGATGGATTGCGTTCGGGTAACCCCGATGTCCGGAAGGACGTGGCGAACAAGGTTCCCCAACACGTGGCTTGGGCAGCCGAGCGGCCAGGAGGAGGCCGTGGCTTTGGTTTCACCGGCGGCCACTTTCATCAAGGCTGGGCAAATAATGAGCAACGCAAGCTGGTTTTAAATGCCATCCTTTGGACAGCGAAGGCCGCAGTCCCAGCCAAGGGCGTGGAGTCAGTGATCACCGAGGCGGATTTAAAACAGAACCTCGACCCCAAGTAAGCTTCATTGAAAAACGTGAAGCTCACATCCCTCACCGCCCTGCTGTTATTGCCAGGAAGTTGCTTTTGCGGTGAGGGCCGTTGGAAAAGTCGGTAGCGGGGCTGCGCTACGCCCGCCCAAGCCGGACCGGAGGGCGGGGAAACTCGGGGATTGAAGAGGTGTTTCGGTGTTTCGGCGAGACGGTTTTTTGGTGAAAAGAAGCGACGGGAACCTCCAAACGGCGGATTCGGGCAAGGGACCGTGGGTTGCGACCGGATGCATGAGACCACCACGATTTATCTGTCACCTTGTACTGATCCGGGGCCCCAGCTTAAAAAGCCTCTTCTCTGCGCCTCAATTCACCGTCGAGTTTTGGGCTCAAAAAAGTTCTTTTCGACCATCACCTGCACGTTGCCGCCGTAGTCCGGGTCGCTGAAATCATCCAGCGCCAAGGTCTTGAGCACTGCATCCACATCCGCCGGGCGGGTGGTTTGCTTTTGCCAGTAAAGCAGCCAGCAAGGATGGTGTACGGGCGACTGCTTGTGGCCGGATTTGGCGTTGAAAAATGAGGGATCCTTGATGCCCTCGACCACGCGATTGACCAGCAACGAAAGCCGGCTCTTCTGGTGACCGAACCAGTCCAGCCCCTGTAAGCGCGCCAGCTCCGCCATCATGATCAACTGCCAGGAGGCGCGATTGTGGTAGGTCAGCGCCTTGATTTCCCGGCTCATTTCCCGCGGCAATGTGCCGTCGTCACGGATCGCCGACAGGGCAAAGTCATAGACCTTGGCCGCCTCGGCTATATAGCTTGGGTCTTTGGTTCCCACGCCGGCGGCCATCATCCCCAGGCCGTACCCGTAATAAATGTTGTTGCGGGTTTCCGGTTTGATGGCGTGGGCGCAATCACGCACGCGCGCTGCGATCTTCCGCAGCCAGGTGTTGATCGCCGCCTGATCCTCCGGGCTGGCGGCGGCTTGCAGTTTGATCCAGGTGAATCCAACATCCACCAAAAAAACACCCAGGATATGCTCCGCAGCTTTTCCGCCGGGAGTCCCATCCCCCTGCAGGCTGATGAGCTTTCCCAGCACCCCGCCGCCGTCCGCCCAGCTTCGCAGCCAACTGATCGCACATGCGGCGGCCTTGGCGTCCCCGTCGGCGACGTACCAGTCGGACATCTCGCTGGTCTGTTTCCAGAACTGCTTGACCGGGCGAATCATTTCCTCGCGCTTGGCCTGCAGCTTCGGATCGGCCACCGACCCATGCGTCCCCTTTTTATACCATTCCGACGAGGTGATATTGACCAACACCGGCGGCGGCGCGGGATACTTCCAATGCGCCGTTCTGTGCCGCAGCTGAGTTTGCGCCAAGTCCGGTGCCGGCGCGACATCGGCCCCGTAAATGGCCAGTGGAGCCAGCAGCACGGCCGTCAGAATTGTGAACGAGCACGACGTCATTGAATGATGAGCATGTCTGGGTCGCCGGTTGGCGTCAAGTGTGTTGAAGGCCGTTGAAAGAGCCGGTGGCGGGGCTTCGCTGCGCTACGCCCGCCCAAGCCGGACCGAAGGGCGGGAAAATGGGGTTGATCGCGGCCTTTGGTGGAGGCTTCGGCTTGAAAAGTCCGCATGAGGTGAGCGGCATCGCCATGCAAAGCATCAAGGGAAAAAGTGCGGATCGGTAAGTCATCTACGGCGTAGAGATCAGCCGATTTCCAGAAAGATGGGAAGAGAAATAGGGTGCCTGCTGAGAAATTGCTTTCTGAGCTAAAGGGGTGGACCGGACTTATCGAAGGTCAGGGTTCATCAACCGCTGGCTGATAGAGGCGTTGACTTCATTTGCCGCCTGCGGATGGAATCACGTATTCATGGGAGACTGTCTGATCGCTGCGGATGTATTCCACCTTCGTCTGGGTCGAGGAAACCGCAAGCCGCAGGTGACCCGAACTGCCGAGAATCACACCATCTTTGTAGCCATATTCGGCGACTGACCGTGACACATTGCCATTACCCGGCGCGCCGGGTTGCGGCACCTCCTGATAGACAATGCCATCGAGATCCTGCTTGGCATACAGATGATCGTGCCCGTGAAACACGGCGCTGACCTTATTTCTAACTAGCAATTGATGGATCGGCGCGGGCCAGCCGGGACGATGCTCCGCAAAGCCGTCCGTGCCATCGGGATTTTTCCCGCCCCACTCGTACCATGGCGCGACTTCCGCTCCACCCCGGCATTGGTTGTCCGCGCCGCCGACCAGATGATGGATGAAGATGAATTTGAACTTCGCCTTGCTGGCTTCGAGGGTTGCCTTGAGCCATTGATATTGGTTGTTGCCGAGCGTGCGGCTCCAGTTGTCCTTATGGCCGCGTTGTTGCTGGGAGAACCAGAACGGGTCGAGCACGATGAACTGCGCATCTCCCCATTGCCATGCGTAGTAATCCTGCAGAAGACCGGCTTCGGGATGTTTGTTGGAATTGCCCGTGAAAAATGCATCCGGCACCGGGTTCGGGAAATAACGTTTGCGCATCATGTTGGACCAGACCGCCAGGCTGTCGGTCGCATCACCGCGGCCGCGCGGGCTTTCGCCATCGTGATTGCCAAGCACGAGAAACAACGGGGCCGACTGGCAGGTCTGTCCGAAGTAGAACCGTTGCGCCAAATATTGTTTGGCGGCGGACTCCCGGTCCGGGTGTTTCTCGGACATGAAGGTGTCGCCCAGATCGATGTGGAAGTCCGGCTTGCTAGCCAGCGCGCCGGCCATGGTGCGCTGATAGATGGATGGCTCGGTGTGTTCATCGAGGTGCGAATCCGCAGTGATCGTGAATGTGAACGGACTGCCCGGCGGACGGGCGGTGTGAAATGCGAACTCGTCGCTGTGACCGCGCGCCGAAAGGAATTGGTAATGATATTCGGTGTTGGGCTTCAGCGGCGTGAGCACGATTTCCGCAGGTTCCCCTTTCTTGAACTGGCGTTTGACGGTTCGGATGTCCAGCTTGCCCGCCTCGGTCCCATAGGCGAGCAAGCCTTCCACATCCTCATAGCACAAGACGTTGACAGTGACCGATTTTGCGGTCGGCCGTCCGAGAATCAAATCAAATGGATGCGCCGGAACATCATTGCACTTGGAGGTTTGTATGGGTTGTTTCGAACCTCCTTTGCGTCGCTCTGTGTTTCCGTCGCCCTGTGCGGCCACGATCCCACAGGACAGAAGCAGGATGAGAGTTGGCCATTTCATTTGCCCTCCTTTCTTTTGCCGCCGCGTCTTTCCTGAGTCGGCTTGCTCGGGTCGTAGGCCGGATTCGAATTTGGCACCTGTGCGTCGATGACGGTTAGGTATTCGGTCAACCGCTGGTTCAACTCTTTGGTTTTGTCGGGCATTTTCTCGGCGAGATCCGTGCGTTCGCCGGGATCTTTTGAAATATCATACAATTGCAAGGCTCCTGTTTCATACGCCCGGATCAGCTTGTAATTACCTAACAATATCGCCGATGCCGGTCCGATGGCATCCTTGTCATAGTGTGGGAAATGCACGACGAATTCCTCACGCGGACGTTTCACCGTGCCTTTGCCGCCACCGGCCAATACATCGGCGAAACTGCCGCCCTCGACACCTTTGGGAAGTGGTCCGGCGACCTTTGCCAGCGCGGCGATGGTTGGAAACAAATCTTCACCGATTGTGCGGACATGCGAGCAGGCACCTGCCTGGATGCCAGGTCCCCGAATGATCAACGGAACCCGCAGGCCGCCTTCGGACACCGTGCCTTTGCCTCCAGTCAACGGTGAGTTTTTCCCGGGTGTCCCGTGATCGGTGGTGAAGATGACATAGGTGTTTTTGGCGATTCCCAAATCATCGATCTTCTTGAGCAGCATCCCGAAGGCGATGTCGAGATCCATGTCGGCCGCGGCTTCCGCCAATTCGCGTTCACTGAGACTGCCGCCCCAGGCCTTGACCTTGGCCAAGGACTCCGGACTGGCATCGCCGCCCTGCCGGCTCGCGTAGTGTGACAGTTGAAGGCAGAACGGTTTCGCCGCCTTGACCTGACGGGTCATGAAGTCCATGCTGCGCTCGGTCATGCTGTACAATTGTTTCGGATGCGGATTGGCGACATTGTCCGGTCCGCCGTTGTTGTTGGGTCCGTCGTTCTCATCGTATCCGTGCTGGTCGGGACTCACCCGGCCCATGTGCCATTTGCCGAAGTGGGCGGTCGCATAACCGGCCGGTTTGAGAAACTCAGCGATGGTGGTTTCGCTTGCGGCGAGTTCCATCGAAGCCACGGGTGCCAATATCTTTCTGTTAGAAACGTCACTGCTGTCTTTCTTCCCCTCGCCGACGAATGTCATGTGCAGTTGCGCCGGGCTCTTGCCGGTGACGAGCGCAACGCGCGATGGCGTGCAGCGTGGTGAGGCGGCGTAGAAATTCGCGAAGCGCATGCCGTCCTTTGCGAGTTGCTCCATGTTAGGCGTTCGAGTTACGCCACTCTTCGACGACGGCACGGCGTCGTCCATCTGCACCGACGTGCTGCTCCAACCGTGACCCTCGCCGAGGATGATCACGAAGTTGGGTTTTGGCGGCGATTCCGCCCGGAGCAGGACGAGCGATGCTGCAAATAAAGTGGTGATGAGCGGTTTCATGGTGTCGGTGGGGGCGGTATTGGAAGCAATGGTTTCAGGGCTTGTCGTTGAATGAGTCCGGCTTGTTGGGTCTTTCCCCGCGTCCTTCGCCGTGTCCGCCATTTTCCTGTCCGCCGCCTCGTCCGCCGCGGCCCTTGCGCTCGCCACCTCCGGGTGGTCGGTCACCGGGTGGCCGACGTTTCGGATAGATGTCGATCTCTTGTTCGGCCCGTTCGGTGATGGTGCCTTGCGGTTTCAGCTCGCGGCCTTTGAATGCCGGATGGTCCGTGCCATAGCGGAAGGCCCGGAACGCGGAGTTGGTCATCGGCATCACATCACCTAACATCCTTACCGCGCCATCACGGGTGACCGGATTGATGTATTCCCATGTCACTTTGCCGTCGCTGGTGACTTCGAAGAAATGTCCCTCGGTATTCGAGCAGATGAAAGTGTTGCCGTTGGGCAGGCGCTGGCCGCTGGATCCAATGTGACTGAAAAAGTTATGGCTGTTAACCGAGCGATAACTCCAAACAATTTGCTTGGAAACCTGGCGTGGCTCGTTGTGCGTGTCGTGGTCGTATGTCTCGCGTCGATAGCCAGCGAGCGGCGGATTGACGTAATTTTTTGAATCCTGGCCGTCGGCGTCGAGGAACGGATTGATTTCCAAAATCGACGACTGCGGCGTGCGCTGATAGAGATACTGTCCATTGTTGAACACCATCAGATGTCCGGCTCCCGGCAGACCAGGGCGGATCCAGTGCGCGTCATGCGCGCCACCCATCTGTTTGTGCCCGGAGGTTGCGGAATCCCAGTTTTCCAACACTCTCGGCGGATCGCCCTGACCGTAACGGGCGGGATCGCCGAAGCGATAAAGAATATCACCGGCAGGGCTGGCGGCCTTGGCGATGCCGGCCGTCGCGTCGCCTGCGACGAACGTGCCGTCATGGTCGATCACATACAGTTCGCCCTGCACCGAATTGATCACCAGATGGCCGGACTCCGCGTTGTAGTCGAGAGAGTTGCAATGCAGCCAATCGCGCTTCAGCGGTTTGCCCGGCATGTTGAGATTGATGCGTCCCGGATGGTCGGTGATCGATTTTCCTTCTCCGACATAGTTGGGTTTCGATGGATCGATGTCCTGAATGACGTGATCGAAAAACCACCATTCCCATACCACCTTGCCCTGCATGTCCACCTCGACGATGGCATCCGTCTGGCCTTCTCGATAGGGTCCTTTTTTCGGGTCTGCACCGGCGGCGATCGCCTGGTCGTTGGTGATCGATTTGTTGGCGATATAGAGTGTGGTGGGGGCATTGAGCACCTTGTTGAAAATGCGCACCCAATCGTGGTGCGGTGCATAGTTTTCGCGCTTTTCGCTGTATTCCCACACCGTTTTTCCGTCCCAATCGACCTCCTTGAACCCTTGGAATCCGCTCGGGTCGTCTTTCGACGCGTCGAGCACGTTGCCGTTATCCAGCAAATGCGGATTAGTGCCGACCGGCCACGTGTGGACCACGCGACCCTCCAGATCGAGTAAAAATGTGCGGCTTCCGACGCCAAAGAGCGTGTAGCCGCTCAACGCCTTCTCCTTATCAGAAAAGAGCAGTTCGGTGGGCCCTTGCAAGCGCTCGTAACCGAACGCGGCAACGGTGCACAAAAGAAATGCGGATAGTTGGGATTTCATGTTGTTGGGCGGGATATCAAGGTCTTGGGTTGGTTTGGCGGCGTTCCTCACGGGTTGGAGGTCCTCCTTCGCGGTCCCCACCTTGGCCTGAAGTTGACTTGCTAGATCCGCCCTCGGGCCGCTCGCGGTTGCCGCGGGGTTCTTCAACCATGTTGTCGAGGCCGGTTTTGCCTTTTCGCGATGCAGGCAACTCGATGACGCCCTTGGGTGTTAGATCCTTGTCTTTCAAGCCGGGATACTCCGGGGCGTAGCGATGGACTTTGAAGACGGCGTTCCAGAGGTGGCCGCGCATGTCTTTGCCCGGGTTTTCGCCCTGCGCGAGGATGCCGCCGCGCACCATCGGATTGATGTATTGCCAGACGGTTTCTCCGGTGGGAGTGACTTCGAACAAGTTGCCGATGACTCCGGCGCAAATCAGCATGTTTCCGTTAGGGAGGCGGTGGGCGCCGGAAATTTCCGACGAGAAGAAATCGGTGCTGTTCTTCGCTTCGTAATGCCAGACCGGTTTTTCAGGTCCGTATGCCTTCCCGGAAGCGAGCGTGTAGCCGCCTTTGGCATCTACCGGCGGGACGATTTCCTCGAGGCTCGACCAACCGCGTTCGTAGCCATTGTTAAAAATGGTGATGTGGCGCGCGCCGGGTTCTCCATCCGAAACCCATTGGGCGTCGTGTTGTTGGATCAACTGGCGGTCGTTAGAGGTGCCGCGTCCGTAGGCGGCCGGATTTCCCCAACGGTAGAGGAGGTCGCCGCCTTTGCCTTGTTTGCCGCCGCTGTGGCTTGCGGCTTCCTTGGTGGTCGTGCCGTGGTCGATGATCCAAATCTCGTTACATCCACGGGCGCTCAGCACGATCTGGTCGAGCTTCGGATTGTAGGCGAGCGAGTTCATGTGGTTCCAGAACGCCGGTGTGGCACGGCCATTGCACTTGACATCGATCAGTTCGGGATGTGCGGCGATTTCACCGAAGTTGGGTTTTGCCTTGTCGCTGTTTTGAATCAGATGGTCCCACACATGCCATTCCCAAACGATCTTGCCGCCTTTCGGATAGATCGGTTCGATTTCGACGACGGCATCGGGCACAAGGTAGCCGTCACGGAGCTGATCCGCAGTGAATCCGACGGCGACCGCTTGTTCGAGCGTCTTGCGTTCCACCATCAATGCCAACACGTGGCCGTTGGGGAGCGGTTTGATGTCGTGGTGCAATTGGTAGTCGCGGGTGGCGTGGTCGAATTCCCAGATCAGCTTGCCACTCCAGTCGAACTCCTCGATGCGGCCGCCTTCACCGCCGCCGGTGCCACCCTGGACCTTGAGCATGCCAGCCCGCAGGAGGTGGCCGTTGGGCAGGAGATGGGCAGATTGACCGGGCTCGTATTCACTTTTCCAACTGTTGACGATCTTGCCATTGTTATCTAACAAATAAGTGACCGTATTGTGTTTCGGTGCCATCAGCGTGTAACCGGGGCAGGCCTTCGAGGTATTCTGATAGAGTCCGACCGTCTGTCCTGGATTGGGAGAAACCGGCAGTTTGTTCTCGATCATCGTTTTTCCGCCACCATCGCCACCATCACCACCATCACCACCATCACCACCATCACCGCCGCCGCCGCCGCCCTGACGGGCACCTTGCCCACTACCACCTTGCTCGCCGCCTTGAGGGCATTGTTTTTCCTGTCCAGATGACACTGCTGGCGCTTGTGCATCGCGTGATGGCTGGGGTGTTTCGCGCGTGCTATCGTCACGCGGGGGTGGGGGCCGGTTGCTGTTTTGAGGATCTCCTGATTGTGGTTTTCGTTGACGATCACCACCTGCATCGGTGGCCCCTTCCGGACGTGAATAGACGACATGGAGTTCTGCCGTGGCGAGGATGCGGTCTTTCATTGCGGCGAGCAGGACATCGCGGCTGACTTGTCCTGGTGGGACATCGATTTTAGGAGCAGAGGACAAAGCATACAGCGTGTAGATATAGGTTTTCGGACCCGGGCCTTTGGAGTGTGGGGGCGCGTATCCACCACGGTTGTTGACACTGTTGCTGCCAAGAATCCCGACGTTTTGCACATTGCGTGGAAGTTCGGCGGTTGAGGCCGGAATGTTATAAATCACCCAATACCACTTCGGTTCGCCGCCCGGTCCGGGAATGTGGTGCATGATCAAGGCATAACTCTTGGTATCCGATGGGGCACCGCTCCATGCGAGTGGCAGGGTGGCGGATGATCCATCGCCGGTATAATCCTTGGGCAACGTGCCGCCGTCGGTGAGTTCCGGACTGCGGAGAACAAAGCCGGATTTCGGCATGGACGGAGCGGGTGCGGATGGAGATGTCGCGGATGGCGTGTTGGATTTCGGGCCGCCGGGTGGTCTGCCATCACGGGGCGGGCCATTTCGAGCGGTTTTTTGCACAGGAGTGGGTCGTGATGCGGGCCGCGTTTCGGCATGGATCGGAAGTGCGATGCGGAAGCCCAAATGATAATACGGGTGGGCCGGATCCTGCGGGCCCCGGTAGTAGGATGGATTGCGGTTTGACACGCGGCCATGGCCGTTTTCGCCGTTGAACCAATTGCCTCCCCGCATGCCGCGATAGGCTTTTCCGTCGGGCATCACGCTTCCTTCGGCCGGTCCGGGTGGGTTCTCCGAAGGACTATATCCATAGTAGCCGCGCTCATACCAATCGTTGATGAACTGCCAGACATTACCGGACATGTCATGCAGTCCGTAACCATTGGTGCCGTCGGAGGTCTGCCAGGTTTCCTGCGTGCCGGGCCAGGTTAAATCGGATTTTTTCTGGAGCTTGCCGTTGAAAAACCCGACCGGTGTGGTCCATGGCAGTGGTCCGCTGCGGAATGGGTTCTTTGACTCCGGCCAATTCGCCTTGGCGGCATCAGCATCATCACCCCATGGGAAATTGAAGTATGGATTTTGTTTTCCACCACGCGCGGCGATCTCCCATTCCGCCTCGGTGGGCAGACGGTATCCGCTCTTTTGGAAATCGCAGTTCCACGTTTTCAGATCATAACAAACCGTCATCTTCTGCCGGATGCTGAGCCAATTGCAGTATGCCGCCGCGCCTTCCCAGCGGATGCAGACCACCGGATGGTTTTCCTTGTGGTCTAACACCTGAAATCGTTTGCCATCCCAGCCGATCCGGCTGTAGGGCGACATCTCGCGGGTTTCACAGAGCAAGTCCCGGCCGTCGGTGAGGAACACGCCACCGTTGCGGACTTCGAGCGCGCCGGTGCCGTGTGAGGAATTGAGAAATGCACAGAATTGGGCAGTGGTCACCGTATCGATGCCGATTTTGAAGCTGTCCACATGAACTTTGTGGATCGGTGTTTCATCGCCACCATGCTTGGGGTCGACAAACCCAAGGTGATCGCCCATTTGGAATTCTCCGGCGGGTATCGTGGCGAGTATTGGATCAGTAACCGGGGCTTCGGCGGCGATCAACGGGGTGGCGCTACCGATGAGGCTGGACGCGAGTATGCTGAATATGGGTTTCATCATAGTGTTAGGTTAGCGTGGACGTGTGGTTTCGATCTCGATCCGACGGGATGGATCGTGGTGCGCCTGGTGCTGGAAAAAATCCGGTGGCAGCTGCGTGGTGGAGGTAAGTTCAAGCGCGATGCTCGCAGGGCCGCTGCCGCCGCGCGGCAGGCCGTTGAGAACCATCCGGTGAATCTGGCCGGTGGCCGGATCAAACCATAGTTCGATTTCCTTTGGTCCGCCTTGGGCGGCGGTGTGGCGAGAACCGCGCAAGCCTTTTAATGGCGCGGACGAGGCGGGAACGGATGGCGGAGAGAACCATTCCAGTTGATAGAAATTCCTCAGGTCTTCGAGTTGGGTTCTCAGTTCGAGGAAAGGCGTGCTCTGCTTGCCCGCCAGCACGCCGGCTCCGAAATGGTGGGGATCGGCGCTGGATCTAACCGGTCCATCGCCGCGGATGCACCAACTGGATTGACCATCGCTGCCCAGCGTGCGGGTGTTGCCGTCGGGCAGCGCTTGTTCGAGAACATATTGGCGGCTGCCGCGCAAATGGAGACGCGCACTGTCGAGGAAGGACGAGGGTGGAAAACGGCCACGGTCCGGATTTTCCACCGGATTTCCACCCTGTCGGTCCGTGCCGGGGTCGAGCACCCGGATGACATAACTGCAATCCACGGATCGGTCGAGTGCGGCCATCACCTGATCGAGTGCGGCGGTGGCGTTGTTTGGCAATAACAGGAGGATGAGCGAGAGTAAACCGATGACCATGGCGGCCGCGGCGGAAAGCCACCACCATCTACGGATGCGAATGATGTTAGGTGCAGATGGCGGGTTTTCCAATACGGCGAAGAACGCCTCGCGGTCTTCGGCAAAGGCACCTGCTTGCGCTTCGGTGGCGAGCAACCCGTGAAGCATCGCGTGGTCAGCAAACAATTCGCGCGCCTCGCTGGATGCCGCCAGTTGCGTGGCGAGTGCCGCGCCCTCGGCTTCATCAGTGAGGCCATGAAGCGACCGGAGGATCAGGTCCTCCAGTTCGGCTTGTGGCTCGTGGGTGGAGTCATTCATGGGTCAGGGAGGGGTGAGGGATGCGAGGTTGTGGCGCATACACTCTAACAATTGTTGGTGGGCACGCTTGAGGACTTTGTAAACGGCCATTTCGGTGCGTTGAGCCTGCCGTGCGATGTCCGCCACCGACTGGTCTTTGTAATAGCGGGCCTGCAGGACCTGCCTCTGATGGTCCGTGAGGTGCTGAAGACAGTGGCCGAGTGCCTCATAACGATCATCACTGGCCATCGAACGCTCGGCCGCGACATCGGCGAGCGCTTGCAGGGTCTGCTCGTCCATCGGTACTGGCAGGCGTGTCTGGTGACGCCGCCACTCGAACGCGAGCAAGCGGGCAAATCCAAGCCCCCACGCGACAAATGGTCGGGACCGCTCGTAATCGCCGAATTTCACCCACAACCGGCCCGCCAGTTCCTGCACCAGATCGTCGGCCGCATGGCGGTCGTGCACCAAGGTCAGCAGAAACCCCTGAAACGCCGCTTGGTTGGCGACAAACAGGCGGGTGAACTCCAACTGTGAGGGGTTTTCTCCCTGCGGTCGGGTGTTGGATTCGATGGCTGTCATGATTTTCATCAGGTATTGTCAGAAACCCTCAAAAAACCAACCCGGGACGAAATTTTTTTCTAAGAGCCTGCCTTCGGTAATATTCAGACAGCCGCTTTGGAAAACCAACCTGCGTCCCAGCAAATGATCCTGGATCACCCCATCACGGCTGCATGCTGTCTAGCAGATCCTGCATCGGCTGCTGGCTCACGCCGATGAGGCCTCGTTGCGGGCGGTCGATGTCGGCGATGAGCGTGATGACCACCCCGATGAGCAGCGGAAAGACCCATTGGTTGAAGGCGGACCGCAGGCCGCCGGTGCCACTGCCATAGCCGCTGGCCCATGCACCGCATCCGGAAACCACCAGCAGCAGTAACCAAACCGCGCCGGGCACATGGTTGAGTAGTGTTGCCTTGCGTGAGGCATCGAGGTCGATCGTTTCGTTGAGAGTGCTGATGAAACTGACGGTGATATTGCTAAGAAATTGCTTTTGGGGTGAAGGCCGTTGAAGGAGCCGGTGGCGGGGCTTCGCTGCGCTACGCCCGCCCAAGCCGGACCGAAGGGCGGGAAAATGGGGGTTGGATATGCGGGAACACCCGGAATCCTGACGCCGAACATGGATGCGCTGGCGGCGGCGGGTATTTATTTCCAGAACGCGTTAGTCGCCTACCCTGTGCATTCCGCCTCCAAGGCGGCGATGCTGACGGGGCGTTGCAGCCATGTGAACGGACTGCAGAACAACACCGCAAACTTTCACAAGCCCGCCTCGCAGCTCACTCCCGCCGGGTTGGTGCGGCGGATGGCTTCAAAGGGGGTAACTTCGTTGCTCAGGGTTTCAGTTTTTCGTCATGAGGCATTCGTCGCGGTCGCGGAGAAGGGTCGGCTTTGGCGCTTTTCGAGGTTTGGCGGGCATGGGTGAAGGAGAGTGGGAAGTGAGCGGAGGTCAGAGGTCAGAGGTCAGAGGTCGGAGGGCATGGGGAGGCGAAGAGTTGCTGGCTTTCCTGAAGCACGGAGTAGCGGGCGATGGTTGGGGGGTCGGGTGTAATTAGGGTTCGGCGGTGACTTCTGCAGCCATTTTTTGGTAGAGGTCGAAGGAGGATTTATGATGGGTGGTGGGCTTGTTGGAAAGGCCGAAGGTGTGGAGGATAATCGGGCCTTGGTAGTGGTATTTCTTGAGGATACGAAGGAATGCCTTGGGGTCATAGTCGCCCTCGCCGAGGGGCTTGATGGCGTCGCTCCAGTCTTTAGCACCAGCGGTGGTTTTACGGTCTGAGCCGCTGAGGGTGACCATGTCTAAATGGGGGAGGACGGCTGCGACGACGGCATCGAGGCGGTCGATATTTCCGGCACGGAGTTCATGGCACAGATGGACGCTGAGGGTGACGTTGGGCCGGGCGGCTTTGGTTAAATAGCCGAGTGCCTGCTCCGCAGTGGCCATGACGTGGCCGTCGTGGGGGTAGAGTGAGAGGGTGACGTTTTCGGCAGCGGCGATGTCGGCGAGGCTGCGGATGAGGGTGATGATTTGAGTCTCGTTGTTGATGTCGCTGCTGATGATGAGCCAGAATTTCCCGTGTTCGGTGGCGAGTTTCTTGGCGACCTTGGCGAGGTGTTCACGGTTGAGGTCGGCGGGCTTGTCGGCGTGGAGGTGAAGCAGGGCGGCGAGCAGGCGGGTGCTGGGCTTGGCGCGTTGGTAAGCGGCGAATTTTTCGAGATCCTTGGGTGAGTTCATCCACATGGCGATGCCGTCGAAGGCGCAGTCGTCGATGCTGTGGATTTTCTCTGCGGGGCTAGCGCCCCGGAAGTCGAAGTCGAAAACGCCGAAGGGATTGGCGGCGCTGGCGGTGAGGATGGAGACGGTGAGGAGGACGAGCAGGCGGATCACGGGCTTGGGAGGGGTTTGTTGTATTTCATGGCTTTATCAGCGGTGGTCTTGGACCAGTTACGGGTTTGATAGAGGCGGGGGTGAGCTTCAGCAAGGCATCCATGGTCAGGCGGCAGGCAGGTCTTTGCAACGCGGTGGAAAATATCGGCGATCCAGGCGGGAGCGCTGGCGGCATCAGCGGGAAGAGCGGCGCGATCGGCCGGGGATAGGTTCCGGCGCAGCTTCGAAATGACATCGGCATCCACGCCACGTTTTCCGATCCAGCGCAGGGCGAGAATGACCTGGGCGCTCTTCGGGTTTTTCGTGGAAACAAAGCGCGGGGAAACGTGGCGCAGGACGACTTCAGATTTCCCGCTGCGGATTCTGCGGCTGGGGCCGGTAGTGAGGTGGCAGCTCAGCATGGGAACCTGATCGCTGAGTCCAAGCAGGTTGGCCGCGTGGGCACCGGTGGGGAACACATCGCCGCCGGCCTTGCGTTGGACGAGATCCTGCATGGCATCGTAGCTGGGACCGAGTGGGCCAAGTGCGGGATGGTTCCGAGGCACGTGGTAAAGACCGCGCCCCGCACGACTGATGAGGCCGCTTTTGCAGTTGCAGGAAAGGGTATGGTCCACTGCCGCCCTCGATCCGAGATCGAGAAAATCCGGTGGAGTCCAGACATGGTCCTGCGGGCCCGACCGGATTCGGTCGAGGATGGCGGCGTCAATGGAATCAGCATGTTTTTTCATGGCGCAGTGACTTTGAGCCGCAGGAAAAGCACCGCGGTACCAGCGGGAACAATGGCTCGCACGGTGCGAATCGTGCCGTTGTCGCTGGTGATTTGCTGCGTGACTCCGGCGGTGCTCCAACTTCCGGCGGCGAGGGTTCGGCTCCATTCGACAGCGTAGGTGAGGTCTGGTGCGAGACTCGGGCGGGTGTAGGTGAAGGCGAGCGTGCTGCCTTCCGGCGCAAGGCTGTAGGGCGCGGCGTTCGCTTGCGTAGGGTTGGTGGCGAGGGCGTATTCGAGCAGGTTGTTGAAGGCATCGCCGTCGGGGTTGGCGGTGTGCGCGGCGTTGTTGCCGGTGAGCGTGGGATAGGTGGCCAGCCATTGCGTGAAGGATGCGGTGGACTCGATGGAATAGGTGACGCTGAGGCTCGGGGGAGAGCCGCCGGATTTGTCGAATGCCTCGGCAGTGCGGTGGCCGGCGCCTTTGATGAAGAGCGCGATGGCATTGCCGCTGGCCCAGCCGGGACGGGAAACGATTTCTTGCACGATGCCTGCGAGGTTCGGAGTGCGCTGGCTGGCGGCGGCTTCGCCCACAACGCTCCACGCGGGGGGCTGCCAAACTAGGCTTGTCGAGGTAATGGGACGATTGCTGAGATTTCCCGCGGTGGCACTGAAGGCGGCGGCGTGATCCGCAGCTTCCACGGTGATAGCGAGCGTGGTCGTTTCACTCTGCGCTTCGGCGGCGGTGAACTGAATGGCGGCACGGGTGATGGTGGCTCCTTGAGGAATCGCCAGTCCGGCAAAACGCAGGCCGACGAGTGGATCGCCCGCGCTGTTCGCGATGGGCCCGCGTGGGTTCGGGAGTTCGAGGTGCGTGCTCGTGAGGTCCACGGTGCCGTTGGCGGATTCCTCCGCATCGTCCGCACTGGCGGCGAGAGGCACGGTTAGCGTCTGGGGCGTGGCTGCATCCAGGACGGTGAGCCAAAACGTGTCGTTGGCCGTGTTCGTGCCGTCGCTCACGGTGAGTGTGATGAACGCGGCGCCGCTCTGGTTCGCTGCGGGCGTGACGGTGACGCTGCGGTTCGCGCCGCTGCCGCCGAAGACGATGTTCGCGGGCGGCACGAGCGTGGGGTTTGACGAAGCTTTCGTGAGCGTGAGCGAGCCAGGGGCGGTGAGGTCGTCGCCGACGGTGACGGGGAGCGCGGCGGTGGCGATGTTCTCGGTGGTGATCTGGGTGGCGACGTCGCTGAGGGTCGGGGGGTCGTTGATGCCGGAGACGGTCCATTCGTCGAGCGAGGTGACGGTGGGCAACGCGGCGGGCTCGGGGATGGGGTCGCCGAAGGCGAGAGGTTTTAAATAAACCGTCAGCTGCGTGGAGGTGACACCCGTGAGCTGGATGCTGAGTTTTCGGAACCCTTTGTTCTCGTTTTGCCCGGCAGGCTTCGGCGAACTGGCAAAGGCAGTGGCATACTGGACGGTGAAGACGCCGCCGCCGCTGAGGATTTTGCACCAAAGCCGCTCGTTGCCCTGGGTGAGCGTGGCGGAGCTGCCGTCGGCGGCAATGACCCAACTGATGTCCGAGTTGAAGTGCATGAACCACCACACGGTGGAAGCCGCTTTGAGTGAAATCTCATCCTGCACGATGACGTCGTGGCGGCCATTGAGCAGCCGGAAGCCGCGCCGGACTTTGTTCGCGCCGCCATAGGCCGGTGTGAGGTCCACGACGCTGGCCGAGCCGTCGCCATCGGGCGAACTGCGCCAGAACTGAATGGGACAATCGCTGCCGAGCTGCTGGTCCGGGCCGCTGCCGGGATTGATGACGAGCGTGTTGTGGCCCTCGGCGCGCTTGCGGTAGTAGTCCCAGCGGCTGGGGTTGTAGGCGGGGTTCGCATTGAGCACGCCCGGCAGCGAGTAATCTTCCAAGCCCATGTCGAGAGCCCAGTTCTTGCCGTTGGCATAAAGCACGAACGAACCGGCATCGAGGTCGGTGTGCGCCTGTTCGCCGAGATGCCCGCCTTTGAAGGCCAGATACATGGCGCGGGTGTCGTTCCACTTCTCGCGAAAAACTCCCGCCTCCAGCGTGTCGTAAGCGGGCGAAGTCGGCTTGGTCGCGCCGCGAAAAACCACATCGGGCGACACGTTCTCCAACTTGGGATTGCTGCCGCGAGGATCATACCACAACAAATCCAGCGCCTCGGGTCCGTCGGCACTGACGTTGCAAAAATTGCGCTCAAACCACGCGCACTCCGGACGGTTGTAGCGCCTTGCGAACCAGAACAGCTCGGCACCGGCCTTCTCGGAGGGTATCGCGTCGCCGAAGTTAAACATTTTATTCGTGGGCCCGGTCATGTGCATGGGCACGACGCCGCTTTCCGAGAGCCCATCCTTGCTGCTGAGGGAGCCGAAGTCCGAGCCCAGCACGCCTTCCAGACCGGAGAGCATCCGCACGAGATACCGCGCCGAGTAGCCCCAGTAGTTCGCGCCTTCGTAATTTGCGCCGTTGTCTGCTGTGTAATGGCCGAGGAACGGACGCACCGAAGCGAGCGCCCGCTGGAGTATATTCTCCGCCTTCGCCTCTTCAGAAGTGCCCATCGCCAGCGCGCCGAGCACCATGCCGCCGTTGCAAACGGGGTTCCAATTGTTCGCGCTGTCCAGCGTCCACCATTCGTTCCTATTGTAGTCGGCGATGGCTGGATCGAACCCCTTGCTGACGATGGCACTGCGAATCGCCGAGAGCCGCGAGGCTGACCAGTATGGGTAAAACCAGTCCAGACCGATGGCGAAGGCATGCGTCATTTCCGCCACGCAGAGAAATTTCGACGGCTGCCAGCTTGAGAAATTCCGCGCCGCATCGAGTTCCGCCCACGCCCGCTCGGCGTATTGGCTGTCGCCGGAAATCTGCCACACCAGCGCCAGTGTATACATGCGCTCCAAGACCGAGCGGCTCACGGCGAGATTGTCGGCCGCATCGTAAACATTCACCGGCTCGGTGAGCATGGCATTCGCTTGGGCGAGCAGCGTGTTATACCAAATCGCCTGGTTGCCCGATGGGTTCGCGAGGATTTGCGCCTTCAGCCAATCAAACCGCTCCTGCGTGGCCAGCACCCGCGGATGCCCCGTGGCCAGCGTATCCAGCAATGACGACTCCGCCGGCTGCGGCCGGTCAATGCCCGCCTGCACGAGGTAGTCGCCGCCAATCACCTCCCACGTCGCGCTACCCGGCGTCTGCCACGCGACGGAAAAATGGTCGCTGCCCGTGGACTCCACGTGTAGGAGCTCGACGAAATACTTCTGCCCCGCCGTAAGCATCCGCGTCGTGGACACTTGCGAGGGAAACTTCGTCCACTCGCGGAACCCGGTGGCCGACGGCGCCGACGCAATGAGCGCCTTGTTCCCCTCCGATGAATCCGTGCTGAGAGACAGTTCCACGATTTCATCGCCTGCCACCGCGAAGCGGTAGCTGCCGCTCACCTGCGGCACGATGAAGCCCGTGACGCGGGTGCCAAAACTGTCCTTCCAGTCCCGGTGAAACGACTCGAAGCTCGGGATGAAATCGCGGGCCAGCGGACGGTTCGGATAATTCGGGTGAGTTTTCAATTTGCTGATCGTGATGTCCGTGACGCCCTGGCCATCCCAAACCTCCTTCATCAGAGCGCCCGTCTCCGCTTTAACCTCGTCCGTGAACAGCCGCAACTGTGGAATCACCTGCCGCGCCACGCTCCGGCTGGACCACTCCAGCTTGGCCATCGCGTTGCCCGCGCCCTCCATCATCTCTAGCCGGATGTTCACCCTGCGCCCCGCGGTCAACTTTACCGTGCCCCGCATGTTCAGCCCGCCGGAGACGTATGCTGCCCGCGCCGCAATGAGCTTGTCATCAAGCCACAGCCGCGACCCATTATCCGCCGCGACGTAGAACGTGTAAGTCTCGGAGAACTGAGGCTCAATCTGCCCCGTCCACCGCACCGAGAAATAGTCCCCGCTCGTCAACGCCGTGCCCGCCGGCGTCGAAGCGCCCCAGTCAAAATCCACCGTCGCATCCGTGCGCGAGGTCACCTGCGAGGTGAAATCGTCATTGTCGAAATAGCGGCCCGTCAGCCCATTCGCCGCATCAACCCGAAACGCGGCGAGCACGAGCAGCGCGGTCAGCAGTATCAGTGATGGTTTCGGATTCATCTTATGGCGCGGTGACTACAAGTGGTCTCCCTGGCGGAGCCAGGGACAAACAGATTTTAGCTATGGTTTGAGGGAGGACGGGGAGCGTGGTTGTTTGTGTTGTTAGTGGCGTGTTCCGCCCTTGGAGGAAAGTTGTTCACAGGGTTCCGCCGCGAGAATGGGCTGCCACAGAGCCCGTCGGAGCGGCGGGTTCCGGTGAGCAACTTTCCGGAGGTTGTTTTCATGGTTTCAAGCCGCCTTGGCAAGTCCGGTGTTGGGTTTGGGCTGGCCGGAGGCCGGCCGGTAGAGATGCCAGGGTCGCTGATAGTCGAGTTTCTGGTGGATGCGCTCATGGTTCTAATCGTGCATCCACTCGGCGACCCCGGCCTCCAGCTCGACCAGATTCCGGTAACTTCGCAGATAGATGTTCTCACACTTGAGCGAACGCCAGAGGCGCTCGATGCACACGTTGTCCAGCCAGCGGCCTTTGCCATTCATGCTCACGCGGATGCCATGGCCTTCCACTGCGGCGATCCATTCGGCGCTGGTGAACTGGCAGCCTTGATCGGTGTTGAAGATTTCCGGCACGCAACCGGCCACCTTCACAGCCTCCTCAAATGCCTCCAAACAAATGCCCGTGTCGAGAGTGTTAGAGATCCGCCAGGACAACACGGCGCGGGTGTGCCAATCCATCACTGCCACCAGATAGAACAACCTGCCCCGCATGTTCGGGTTCGGACTTCAGTTGGATCTGGCAACTTGGACAAAGAAATTCCATGGGTATTGGTGGGGTAGAATGTTAGAAGTGCCGGGAATCTGGTTTTGAGGTGAAGGCTCTTGAAAGAGCCGGTGGCGGGCCGCGCTGGAATCAGACCGACCAACCCTCGCGTGGCGGCGGCCGGCCATGAGGGCGGTGGCTTCGGCATCGCCCACCACTATTTATCAATCAACATGTACTGCCTTGGCCTTGAACTATTTATCTGTCACCTTGTACTGGGAAGGTGAAAGCCCGTCAGATGCGGCGTCTTGTTGGGTGATCGTTCTACTTGAAGAGATGGCTGTGGCTACCGGTCCGCTCAAGATAAAGGCTGTCACCATCCATTCTGTAAATCAGGATCCAGTCTGGCTCTACGTGGCAATCACGGGATCCGGTGTGCGACGACAATTAAGACTACCCCCTGACGACCATTAAAATGACCCACTGAACGGGTGATTTTTCGGGGTGGGGCGGCTTACTGTTTGACACCGGTTGGGAGGGCGGATGCTGCTCCGGGTTGCGGTCACTCGCCACTATGGGTCTGTCCCTTTTTGCGTCTGTCCCTTTTTGCGTATGTCCCTTTTTGCGTAATGGACCTTGCCAGCGCATTTGGGCCAGCGCCTCCCATGATCTTTGATTGGCATGAACGGCGGATTCTGCAGAAGGTTGGGACAGGATTCACGCCCCGTCTATTGGCTTTGACACAAAGTTAGGGGTCAGTCCTTTAAAATCGCAATTATGTTTGATAGACCGAATGTCCAGCCATCTCGTTCACTTTCCTGCCTTAGCGCATTCCGCGTCCAGCGCCCGCTCGTGTGCCGCCAGAGTGCGCCGCTCCTTGGCGTCGCGCAGCAGACGATTGACCAGCGAACTGACATAAGTGCTCCCGCCCATCGCCAGCCGTGCCGCGATCCACTGGTTCTCCATCGCGGTGCGCAGTCGCAGCATGGCCGCGCATCGCACCTTGTCCAGATGCCCCTTGCGCAACTTCGCCAGTTCCGCCGTCCCGCCCGGCAGGCCCAACCTTGCCGCCATCACCCGGATGATCTGTTCCGCCTCCTGCTGGCGATGGGCCACCACCGCCCCGCCCGCATGGTTGCCCGGTTTGCGGATCCTCGCCCGCGCCTTGTCCACCATGGCCAGCAGCTTGTCTTTGAACCCCTCCTCTCCCAGATACCAACCTTTGCGCAACGCCTCCATCGCCTCTGCGTCGACTTTCCCGCCGTGGGTTGCGGCGCGAGATTCCAACCATGCCACATAGGCCGCCCGGCCCCGCCGGTCATGGCTCAATTGGAAGGCATCCAGCACCCGGTGGATCTCCAACCACGGCGGAGGCTCGCCCTTCGCGAAATGCCGCAGGCTGCTCCACGGATATGCCGCCAGCCGACCTTGCCCGCCCCCGGCCAGCATGGCGCGTGCCGGATTGAGATGAATGTAATCCGCCACCACTTTGAAATAGTGCGCGTCCGCCGCCCGTCCACCCGTCACCGGAACCGCCTTGTAGCGCCCTTGAAACACATGCCCGCGCCGCTGGTGGCGGCGGTTCCACGCCTGGCTGAACGCGCCCAGCAGCACCCGCATCCCGGACGTCAAGTTCGCCTCCGGCGTCTCCAG
>Ga0209084_1001148_pt1 | contig 22960 bp, 13 predicted proteins | sample C_130820_MF_Meta_FD_187309 | JGI IMG/M metagenome (GOLD analysis project Ga0209084, IMG submission 187309) | Freshwater microbial communities from Lake Croche, Canada to study carbon cycling - C_130820_MF_MetaG (SPAdes) (version 2) | ecosystem: Environmental > Aquatic > Freshwater > Lake...
GGGGAAGGGGCGGGGGCAGGGGCAGGGGCAGGAGGGGCAGGAGGGGCAGGAGCAGTTGTGCCTGTAGGTATATTCAGAGTTACAGCCATATTTGCACCTGTAGGAGGGGCAGGGGCAGGGGCAGGGACAGGGGGAGGGGCAGGGACAGGGGCAGGGGCAGGGACAGGGGCAGCGACAGGGGCAGGGGTAGGGGCAGGGGCAGGAGCCGTCACCTTCGCAGCAATCATTTCTGTATTAGCCGCCTCGGCCGCGTCCTTGCGCGCCTTGGCGTCGGTCACGCTATTCACTGCAGCAGATGCCGTAGCAGTAGTCGTAGAAACTAGGTTGGTAACATAGGTAGAATAGTTTTCCCAGTATGCGGTATCAGTAGGAATCTTACCAACAGGAACTTCCTTTTTTGAGATGTAAACAACATCGTTATATGTTGCCACCGTCATGGAAGGGTATCCATTCCCATTATATTCCTTAGGATTGGGGTTTGACATAGCGGGATACGTAACACTAGCAAGATAGAATTTCGACCACTTAACCCCTGGTATGGGCGCAAGAGGCGTAGAACTCTTATTAAGTATATATCCTCCTGAAGGTATTTCTAGAAGAATATAGGCCGCATTGTCATAGTATACAACATTTCCCTTTTTGTATACAGTTCCATTATTATACTTAGGAATCCAATAGGACCCCGAAGGAATATTATTACGCGTATTTGCAATCGTATTAGGATATAGATCCTTTGTTATATTGATTGCTGCTACAACATATAAGACACTATTGCCAAAATAGGCCTCGTCACCTAGTTTATATGTTTTCGTAGGAGAGAAGTTTGTTGGGCTGTCCGCAAACCCCTCGTCAATCTCCTTCGACTGGTGCAGGATTGAACCTAGAATCACCAGAAGACCTCCTGCAATAACTGGCCACATCTATTAAGGGTCGGTTAAATTTGATAGGCGGCCTTGATAAAATCCAAGGCATGCTAAAAAACCGGTATGCGGACGACGGCCTTACAGAGGCTGGAATCGATGAGGCCGGTCGCGGATGTCTCTGGGGTCCGATGGTCGCCGCAGCCTGTGTTTGGCCGGAGTCTCTTTCGGAGGCAGATCAGGAGTTGGCCAAGCAGATCAATGATTCTAAGAAGTTGACTGCAAAGAAACGATTAATCCTAGAGGCCCTTATTAAGCGGGTGGCACAATGGTCTCTCGGCGTCGTAACATCGGCCGAGATTGATCGTCTTGGAATGACGAAGTCGAATCGCCTGGCCTTTCATCGCGCCTTTGAGGGACTTCCTGTAAAGCCGGGCAGGGTCATCGTGGATGGGATTCTTCCTATGAATCCCATCCAGGGTGTGCAGCAGATTGTGGAACCGAAGGCGGATGGTGCCTATATCGCCATTGCGGCGGCCTCCATTTTGGCTAAGGAGGGTCGGGATCGGCTCGTAAAAGAGTTGTGCGAGACCGATCCGACCCTTCAAACCAACTACTCAATCCTCTCTTCAAAGGGTTACGGAACGGCGGCGCATTGTGCAGGTCTGAAGACGCATGGTATGCATCCGCTACACCGGCGGCTCTTTCTGCGCCGGATTCTCGGGATTGATCATCAGTGCGAAGTTGGGCCGGACTTCTTGGACTAGCGGTAAGTGCATAAGTTAGGTGCCGCCTTATAGGCGGCACCTAACTTAGCCTACTTCCCAATTAGTGTTGTGCCAAAGTTAAGCGCCCCTTTAGGGGTGCGCTTAACTTTGGCACAACACGTTAGCTGCCTAAAACCTCCTACAGATATCAAAAGTATATGGGATTTGAGATCACGGTCATTTTTTCAAAGTCTGATCCCCCCAAGACTCTCACGGCTCTCGAGCAGGTCCTCAAGTCGTCGGGGCATACTATTACTCTGTCGGACCCGCTCGAGCCCCCCAAGTCCGCCGATATCAATATCCATCTTTCGGTGCCTGTTTATGGCTATATGCCCTGGGCCGGCTACAACATCTTCATCAAGGGCCCAGGCTATACGAAGGAGTGGGATCCATACATGGAGAAGTTCGATATGATTCTCGATGGAGTGCCTGTGAATCTTCTAGAGAAGTTGGAGACCGTTACATCAGAGCGTCAGGTGCTACCACCAGTTCTCGAGGAACTTCCTTCGATTTCCATCGTAACACTCATTTATAATCGCCCGGCCTTTTTTGATCTCGCCTGCCACAATCTCATGATCTCCGATTATCCGAAGAATAAGATCGAATGGATTCTTGTTGATGATTCCGATAAGGAGAGCAATGCCGAGAAGATACAGGCCGTGGCGGCCAAGTCCTTCGCCATGAAGATGGTCTACCTGCAGCTGGAAAAGCGTCACACGGTCGCAGAGAAGCGGAATATGGGTGTTGCGAAGGCGAGCGCGGATATCGTGCTGATGATGGATGATGATGACCACTATCCGGAGACGAGCATTCGTCGACGCGTGGCCTGGCTCAAGCATTCGTGGGCGCCGCGCTGTGTGTGCGCCACGACGATAGCCTGCTACGATCTTGTGAAAGGGATCAGCGCTGTTAATACGCCGCCTCTGGACCTCTCATTGGGTAAGCGCGTCTCGGAGGCGACGCTGACCTTTTACAAGTCGTGGTGGGCCGAGCGGGCCTTTCCAGAGGATATTCAGGTGGGGGAGGGCGAGGGCTTTGTTGGAGGGCGCGAGGCAGATGTTATCGAGATTCCGCCGCAGCAGATTATTGTGGCATTTAGCCATGGGGTCAATGTGAGCAGCCGCCGCATTCCATCCGAGTCGGATGTAAAGCCGGGTTGTTTCTGGGGATTTCCGAAGGAGTTTCTGGTTTTTATTCACGGGCTGGCGGGTATTCAGGTGAAGTGTGAGTAATATACCTTCAATCAAAGGCGCGCATGCATGTATACGTGTAAGTATTTCCCGCCTTAGATGATGTAGCATTACCAGAGCAACACTTACCTTTAACTTGGCTTAATAAATTACCTTCTATTCCGCTGTATACAATAGTACCGTTGGGGGAACAAGGTACAGCCGGCGCAGATACAGCCGACGCAAACCCATCCATCTTATAATCCTTTAGCGCCTTTAAGGCAAAGTGGTAAACAACCGCGAAGACCGCGGCGTGAACGAGAACGGCTGTAATGCACGTCTTTCCGGAAAAGAAGATCTTCGAGCCTACTGGGGGAAGTGTTAGAATAACGCCAGGCGATAGAATGACGAAGAGAAGGAATTGTGTCCAGATCATTTCTAAATGGTCGTGATAAAAAAGATAGCCTCATGATGGTAACGGTATTAGTTATTGCTCGACACACCAGTTGCAGTCGGTATCGGTGGTCCAGTATAAACCGGCGGCACGTCATCGGGATCATAGTCTGGATCGACTGGCGCAGGTGTTGATGTTGGGGTCGAGTTTGGCACACCAGTATTCGGCGTAACACTGCACTTATCTACAGCGGCCTGTAGTGTGGCCTTTTCAGTATTACATGCCGTGACCTGGTTCGCAGCCGCCGCGGTAGCTGCCTGCGATGTCGCGAGATTAGTCTTAGTCACGTAAAGATCATTGCTTAACGTATCAATCCTATCGACATAGCCATTAGTAGTATCAACGGATGCATTAACTCGTTTAATCCACGGGGCACAGTCTTCGCAAACGACAGGTGGGGGGCAGGTAGGGCAGATAACAGGGGGCGGGCAGGTAGGGCAGGTGGGACAGGTGGGGCAAGGAACAGGTGCGGGGCAAGGAACAGGGGCCGCACAAGCCGGGCATACCGTAGGTGGTATACCCTCGGCATTACTAAGAGCCATATTGGCATTCTTAGCATTATTAATAGCCGTTGTAAGAGCGGTCGTTGCGCTGGCTACGGTGGCCATGGCAGCTGTCACTTTATTTGCCGCGGCAGTTTCATTATTCTTGGCAGTCGCCAATCCAACAGTCGCACTATTAATCTCTTTCTGTGTTGAGCCATAGCCCGGAGAGGTGCGCTTATTGTATAAGATTTGCGCATCACGTAATAGGGAACTCGCAGTGGTTTCCGCAACCTGAGCAGCATCGAGTTTGGTATTTGCCGTGTTAAGCGCCGCTTGAGCGGCCGTTACTGCCGTGGAAGCAGTCGTGGCGGAACTGGCCAGGCTCGACATGCTGGGAGCATTGGCAAACCCCTCGACCCCCTTGAGCAAATATAGAGCTAGTCCAAATATTGCAGCGTGCACAAGAACTGCTACGAGATCTGTCTTGCCACTCATAAAGATTTTCGATCCCACTTGAGGAATCGTTATGAGTAGGCCGGGAGAGAGGGCAATAAAAAGAAGTATTGCCGCTATCATAACTATTTAGTCTGTATTTTATGAAGAGCAGGCCAGGCACTCCTTTGCGGCTTCCTCTTCATATTCGCGGGCGAGGCGGGCCTTCATCTCCTCGCGGGTTTCAGGCTTCGCAGAAGACTGTAAGGCATCGCGATGTGTTTCAGGCTTCGCAGAAGACTGTAAGGCATCGCGATGTGTTTCAGGCTTCGCTTCAGGCTTCGCTTCAGGCTTCGCTTCAGGCTTCGGCTCAGGCTTCGGAGACTCCTCCTCCGAGTCCGATCCCATATCACTGGGAACGGCGCCTGAAGAGGTGAGGCGCGGATCGACCGTAAACTTCTGGGCGGCCACCGGTGCCTTCGTGCGGAGGTAGTAGCAGCCCGTCTTCAGCCCCTTCTTCCAGGCGTAGAAGTGCATCGACGTCAGCTTCGCGTAGTTCGGATCGGCCATGAAGAGATTGAGACTCTGCGACTGGCAGATGAAGGCGCCACGCGCCGCCGCCATATCGATAAGGATCTTCTGGGGAATCTCCCACGACGTCTTGTAGCGCGCCTTGAGATCTGCGGGCAGATCAAGGGCCTGCACGGACCCATTATTGACAATAATCGACTGCTTCATGGCGTCGTTCCATAGACCGAGATTAATCAGTTCCTTGACAAGATACTTATTAATCACGATGAACTCGCCGGCCAGTGTGCGCCGCGTGTAGATGTTCGTAGTGAAGGGCTCGAAGCACTCATTGAAGCCTAGGATCTGGGAGGTCGAGGCCGTAGGCATGGGAGCCACCAGCAGCGAGTTGCGCAGCCCCTTTACGGCATCGGCTCGAAGCGTATCCCAATCGAGGCTCTTATCAGCATCCGTGATGGGCACGACGCCCTTACCGTCCTGGACCCAGAGATCAGGCTGCAGGAGACCCTTGGAGGCCGGAGAGCCATCGAATGTGCTGTAGGCTCCCTTGGCCTCGGCCAGGGCCGAACTCTCCTGGACGGCCGCGAAGTAGATGTGCTCGAAGATGCGCTGGTTGAGATCGGCGGCGGCGGCCGATTCCCAGGAAACACCCAGCATGGCAAAGACGTCGGCGAGACCCTGGACGCCGAGACCAATGGGTCTGTGCCGAAGATTCGACCGCTGCGTCTCGGGCGTCGGATAGAAGTTGATGTCGATGACGCGATCGAGGTTCCGCACAGCCACCTTTACGGCCTTACGCAGGGCGTCGAAGTCGTAGCGGAATCCGGAAGCTTGGAGACGGACAAAGGAGGGAAGAGCGAGAGAGGCGAGATTGCAGACGGCGGTCTCGTCAGGAGATGAATATTCAACGATCTCCACACAAAGGTTTGATGACTTAATCGTCCCCAGATTCTGCTGATTCGACTTGGCGTTAGCCGCATCCTTATAGAGGAGGTAGGGCGTGCCGGTCTCCATCTGGGTATCGAGGATCTGGAACCAGAGCTTGCGAGCGGATACGACCTTGCGGGCAATGCCCTTGGCCTCATAGCCGAGATAGAGCTTCTCGAATGCCTGGCCCCAGACATCCGCAAGGCCGGGTGCCTCGGAGGGACAGAAGAGCGACCAGGGCTCATCGGCCTCCACGCGCCGCATGAAGAGGTCGGAGATCCACAAGGCATAGAAGAGGTCACGGGCGCGCTCCTCCTCGGCTCCCGTGTTAAGTTTCAGCTTCAGGAAGTCCTCCACGTCGGCGTGCCAGGGCTCCAGATAGATGGCGAAGGAGCCGTTGCGGCGACCGCCTTGATTAACGTAGCGCGCCGTCATATTAAAGACGCGAAGCATGGGTACTAGCCCATCACCGCGACCATTTGTTCCCTTGATAATGGCCCCGCGCGCCCGGACATTATGAATATGAAGTCCGATTCCGCCGGCATACTTGGAAATTGCTGCACAGTCACCGAGGGTCTTATAGATACCCGTTAAGCTGTCCTCCGCCATTGCAATAAGATAGCAGGACGAGAGCTGCGGGCGCGGCGTCCCCGCATTGAAGAGCGTAGGAGTGGCGTGCGTCAGGAACTTCTGCGAGAGGAGATCATAGGTCTCGAATACGCGCTCGAGGTCGCCGCCCCAGAGGGCCACGGCCACACGCATCCACATGTGCTGCGGCCGCTCAATGACCTTACCGGCCGTGTCCTTCAGAAGATAGGATTTCTCTAGGGTCTTGAAGCCGAAGTAGTCGAAGTCATAGTCGCGCTCGTGCTTGACGTAGGCGTCGATGGCCTCCGCGTTCGCCTTCGTGGCGGCAATGAGCTCGTCGCTGAGATAGGAGAGGGGCTCACCCGTCTTTGGCATGATCTGCGTCGAGAGCATGGCCACGACCTTTGAAAACTCGGCCGGCGTGTTCTTGTGGTGATTGCTGACCGTGATGCGCGAGGCCAGCGTGCCCCAGTCGGGGTGGGTCGTGCAGAGGGAGGCCGCCATCTGGGCCGTCAGCTCATCGAGCTCGGACGTCTTGATGCCATCGATAATACGCGCCAGGACCTGCTGAGAGAGGATGTCGGGGTTCACAAAGAGGCCGCGAGAGGCCTTGCGAATCCGCTGCAGCACCTTATCAAAGGCGACGGCCTCAGGGTGACCATTGCGCTTGATAACTTGCATACTATAGGAGTTCATGGGCTTTTGTGCCGGCTAAAAGCCGCGGCGGGGGGGCAATTTTAGTTCGAAGGTAAAAATAGGATGGATCTTAGTATACTGACCTGGATATTTATTGGCGGCTTGATAATATACTATGGTCGGCTCTTGTATCGGGTCCGTTTCGCTTAACTTTTTATCTAAATCTTTTATTTTCTACTTTTAGCAAAACGGATGGAACTTCAAAACATGTTCGGTCTTACCTGTGGCACATGTGTTCATGAAAAGATTAAGTCTGTCCAACCAGAGAAACATGAAGTGCCAAAGTTAAGCGCACCCTCACTTCGTTCGGATGGCTTAAATTGTGTCAATATAAGTGGAACGGGTTCTAAGATCCACAAAAGACGGCCTGATGCACTAAAATAACTGCAGAATCTTCGAAGATTCTGCAGCTATTTTTTACCGGTAAGTGCATAAGTTAAGCGCCGCCTTACAGGCGGTGCTTAACTTAGCCTACTTCCCAAACGTTAGACCTCATTGCCGCGCTCAAATAGCGCGACCGTGGCACCCCACTCGTTCGCCATAAACTCCCACGCAGGAGTCCAGCCATTAATATGAACAATCGTCTTTACGATCGTAGAGTCCCTTTTCATTAGAACCATCTTATGCTCTGTTCCATCGCGATGACAGGGAAGCTCAATGATATTCGTCTCGAAAGGATCATCCACGTCCTCACCCAAGGATCTCCTCCAGAGTTTTAGAGCCTCGTTGGTCGCCATCGATTTTCCATCCCCGCCAGGTCCTACTAGAAAGAGCCAGCCACAGGATGGACCACTCATTAAAAAGGTTGCAACAAGATTAATCTTATCCCACTTCCTTGAATATAATGGGATATTCATATAGAGTTATATTGCGACGAATATTTTAGGCCTTCTCCGTCTTCATACCCCGCAACAGCTTCTGCTGCGTGATGATCCGCGATGAGATGCACATGGTCTCCAACTCCTGCAGCAGAAGCTTGTAGGCGTAGGGGATCTCAATGGCCGAGAAGCTGGTCGAGTTTCCACAGCCCTTACAGGCCCAGATGCCCTCCTTCGGATTCACCACGGCGATGAGGCCGCAGTCCTGGCAACTCCAGCAGCGGAAGAGATCTGAGCACTCCATGAAACGCTCCTTGGTGAACTCGGCGACGCCGTGCGCCGCCACGCAATCACGCTCCATCTCTCCAAAACGGAGACCGCCCTCCCGCGCCCGCCCCTCCGCCGGCTGGCGCGTGAGCATGACGAGCGGCCCCGATGAACGCGAGTGTATCTTGTCCGCCGAGCAGTGGCGAAGACGCTGGTAGAAGCAGGGGCCCATGAAGATGCTCGTCTCCATCTGGCGGCCGGTGAAACCATTGTAGAGGATCTCATTACCGCCGGGCTCCATGCCGAGATCGTCGCGCAGGATCTTCGTGATACCCTCTAGGGTCACATTGTTGAAGGGGCTGCCGTCGCCCAGGCAACCCATCTCGCGCCCCATCTTACCCAGTAGCGTCTCCATGAGCTGGGCGATGGTCATGCGGCTGGGAATGGCGTGCGGATTGATGATGATGTCCGGGACCATGCCCGAGGCCGTGGCGGGCATATCCTCGGGATCGAGGATCATGCCACAGGTGCCCTTTTGGCCGTGGCGGGAGGAGAACTTGTCGCCGATCTCTGGGATACGATCCTGGCGCACGCGGACCTTGGCGAAGGAGTAGCCCTCGCCGTTCCGGTTCTTAAAGATGCGGTCCACCCAGCCCGTCTCGTTATTGCGCATCGTCTTCGAGACATCGCGGAAGCGCTTGGCGCCCGCGGGAATGACCATGCCCGTGGGGACGCGGAGAGGCACGACCTTACCGATGAGAATGTCGTCCGTGTCGACGAACTGATTCTCGGGCGCGAAGCCCGTCGCATCGAGCTTCGAGTAGTTCGCATTCTTCATCTGCCGCGTGATGGACGGGTCGGGGAACTGGAAGCGCTCCTCCTCACCGGACGACTGGTTCTTCCGCTCCTCGTCCTTGTAGGTGCGGTAGAAGATGGAACGGAAGAGGCCGCGATCGAGGGAACCGCGATTGATCATGATAGAATCCTCCTGGTTGTAGCCCGTGTAGGTCATGATGGCCACCACTATGTTCTGGCCAGAGGGCATGGCCTGGGCGCCGTAGAACTTGCTCATGTAGGGATTGACGAAGCTGATCTGCGGATAGCAGAGGAGGTGGGCCATGGCGTCGAAGCGCTCACGGAAGTTGAGGGCATACATGCCCATGGCCTGCTTGCCCATTGCCGACTGGTAGGCATTTCGGGGCGACTGGTTGTGGTCAGGGAATGGGATATTAGAGGCCAGAGTGCCGAGGGCCGTGCTGGGATGAATCTCGGCATGCGTGTAGGCGTTGCCCGGATTCGCCACGATGTCCGAGAGCTTCATGGCAATGTAGGTGGCCTCCGTCTCGCCGGGGTCGATATACTCGATCAGACTGTGACCACCCGGAGTTGTCCAGAGAAGAAGCCCCTCCCACGTATCAATGGCGGCCACGGCGGCCGCGGCGGCCGAGTCGGCGGCAATCTCTCGGAGGGCCGGGGCGTAGAAGAGGGGGCGCAACATGCGACCAGCCTCCGTCGTAATCCAGATCTCGCGCAGCGACGACTTCCAGATGATGCCGGTCTGGATGTGGAGGCGACCGCAGCGCTTGGCCGACTGGAGGCGACCCAGTATGGCCATGGTGTCCTCGTTTGCCACCATGCCGAGCCAGGCGCCGTTCAAGAAGAGGCGGGTCCAGCTGTGCTTCTGGGCCGTTGTGGTATCCTCCAGACGCTTCAGAGTGCCGAGCTGGTCGATGAACTCGCGCACCGTCTTGGCATTGCTGTAGATACTGACCATGGCCGTGGAGGACATGTTCTTCACGACGCCGACCGAGTGTCCTTCTGGAGTCTCAGAGGGGCAGATGTAGCCCCACTGCGTGTTGTGGAGCTTGCGCGGAGCCACCAGCTTACCCGTCTTCTCGATGGGCGTGGAGATGCGGCGCAAGTGCGAGATGCCCGAGATGTAGTTGAGGCGATTCAGGACCTGGCTGACGCCGATCTTGCTAGGACCGCCGATCTTGGCCGAGCCGAAGTTGCCCGTGGCCAGAGAGGTCTTGAGACCGACCTCGAGAATGACGGACTTGATGACCTTATTGATGTTGCTGACATTCAGGATGTCCTCAAAGTGGCCGGAGGCGCGCCAGCCGCCGCCGTGGATCTCCTTACTGAGGCTCGACCGGATGTCCTTCACCATCTTCGTCGTGAAGTAGGTGCGGAAGAGGTTCGCCATCAGGAAGCCGGGAAGATCGACCAGCTTGTTCGGATAGGCGTCACGGTCGTCGTTCGGAATGCGTCCGGCCGCCACCCAGAGCACCTTACGGGCCATGTGGGCCAGGAAGCAGGCCTTGGCGTAGGCGTGACCCGGTGTCAGACCCACGTGAGGGAAGAGCTCGAGCTGGAGGATGTCCTCGATCCGCAGCTGCTTCGTGCTGCGGGACGACCAGCTGTTGACGTGGGTCGAAAGCCAGGCAAGAGCGGCCTCCTGGGTCTGGATCTCACCGGCCTCCTGAATACTCTCATCGAAGATGCCGTCGAAGGCGTGATCGGAATCCTTACTGATAGGCCCGAGGATGAGCTCACAAATGTCCGCATCCGCACAGACGCCGAGGGCACGGAAGAGAATCCAGAGAGGAATGTCCGTCTTGATGCGCGGCATGGTGGCCCGGAGCAGCTGGAGAATAGGATTCTTCGGGTGATACATAATCTTTACCGCATTCGACTTCGGCACCTGGTCATTGTCGGGGCCGATGGACTTCACCTCAATGACCTCGACCTCCTTAGTCTGGTTCCGATTGTTACGGAAGACGACGGGGCGGTTCGCCGCCATGCGCTCCTGGGAAATAATCACGCGCTCGCCGCCGCTGACGATAAAGTAGCCGCCATAGTCCTCCGCGCACTCGCCAATAGCGATCGGCTCGAGATGCTTCTGGTCGTGGAGGAGGCAGTATTTGGATCCGACCATGACGGGAATCTTGCCGAGGTGCACATTGGGAAAGAGGCGCTCCTTCGTGACCCGCTCGCCGCCCTTCGTGTTGTCGATAAAGGTCGTCTTCACGCGCACATCGATAAATAGGGGGGCCGCGTAGGTCAGATTGCGGAGGCGGGCGTCGTTCGGCATCATGGGAAGAATGGCACCATTGTTCTCGAAGATGGTCGGCTTCCGCAGCGACACATTCTCGAAGTAGATGGCGACCTCATACTCGTGCTTGGCGGAGCTGCTGGGGAGACTGGGAGCGTCCATGCTGCGGCCCATGAGGGCATTGGCCGCGGAGGTCGAGAGGCCGGTGGCGGAGGCCAGGGCGGAACGGGGACCCGAGAGAGGTGTCTCTGGGCTGCCGCGCACAATCAGAGGACTGACGTGTTGAATGATTTCGGGGATATCGATATCCATGAAATGATTAAAGGACTCAATCTGGTGTGCGACGATTTGGCGCCCCTCCGTCTGTCTGAAATAGAGATCGAGGACATGTCTGTAGGAGGGGAGCATTGTAGGGTTTTTGGTTGAAGGGGGTTCACTAATTTTAGTTGGAGTGCCCACGATACCTATAGGGTGTATGCGCTGCTCTTTTAAGTCTTGCTTCTATATAGATCGCTCTAGATGGACCCTATGGTAAAGCAGTTTCAGATAACGGGGACGGCCGCCGAGAGCTATGGAGTAGCGGTGAAAAAGGGTAAGACTCGAAAGATTAAGAATCCCGGGTCGGTCATGATAGATAAGGATGAAGGGCCGGTAGTTCCTGTTAAGGCTGTTCCCGTTCCTACTCCTGTGGCTGTTCCTGTCCCTGTTCCTGTGGCCGTTCCTGTCAAAGTCGTTCTGGCGGCTCCGAAGAAGCGGGCGGTGGTTCTAGCTCCGAAGGCCCCCCCTCATAAGAAGACTCGCCGTCTCGGGCGGAGTATCAAGGTCAGTATGGCCGGCCTCAGTAAGCGGATGACTCGGGCCAAGACGATTCGCAAGGATGCTGGCACCCTAGGGCTCCCGGAAATCAAGGCGGCGCTTCAGAAGGCGGGGCTCGTGAAGGCGGAGTCGAAGGCACCCGAGGTCATTCTTCGGCAGATGTATGCGGACTATATGATGCTGAAGGATCGGGCCCTATGAGGTCTAAACCTCCTTCTACAAATACACAGTATAATGATCTCCTCCAGCTACAAGCGCGCATGTGATAATCGTAGCGATATTAATGAGCATCTTCCTACACTTCGTCGCTATACGGCCGAGTGCGGATCCGTGGCCGAGATGGGTGTTCGCACAGTCGTCAGCACTTGGGCCTTTCTCCAGGGCCTCCTCGATTCAAAGGCGGAGACCAAGTCCCTCCAGTGCCTCGACCTCAATGACTCGCCCATGATATCGGATATATGCGCAATGGCCAAGAATAATGGGATTAATATGACCTTTACGAAGGGTGATAGTGCCACGACTCTCCTAAAGCCGGTCGATCTCCTTTTTATCGACACCTGGCACATCTATGGCCACCTGAAGCGCGAGCTGGCCTTTCACTGCGACAATGTCGCCAAATACATTATTATGCATGATACGACGGTTGATGCGATCCAGGGCGAGTCGATTCGTAATGGATGGAATACGGCCGAACAGGCCCGGACGTCAGGCTATCCCGAGTCCGAGATTCGCAAGGGACTCAAGCTGGCGGTGGATGAGTTCCTGGCTGCGCACCCCGAGTGGCGTCTAAAGGAGGTCTTTACGAATAATAATGGACTCACTGTCCTAGAGAGAGTTTAAATATAGATCTGCCTATCCTATTAGGAATGTCTCCCACCGCAGTGGCAGTTTTCAATACCCGTTCGGTAAAGGGAGAGGTCACCTTTAGTGATCGCAAGAGTGGCCTCTATATCGTGGCAAACTTCACCGAGCTTTCAGGCAGCCATGGCTTCCATATACACAAGGCCGGCGATCTCCGCGGCGAGGGCTGCAAACTGGCCTGTGATCACTATCACAAGGGCCCACCCTGCAATCATGGAGGCCCTCCTGGCTCTGGCGAGCGCCACACGGGCGATCTCGGAAATGTTACGCAGGGGAAATATACCTATACACTCCACGACGTCACCGTGGCAGATGTTCTTGGTCGCTCCGTAATCATTCATGCCTCAGAGGACGACTATGGCCTGGGAGGCCACGATGATTCTCTTAAAACGGGACATTCGGGGGCGCGGATTGCCTGCGCCGTCATCGGGCGGATTACCGGTAACGTCATGAACATAAGTTAAGAACCCCCAAATGGGGGGTTCTTAACTTATATCCTATGACCTTAACCGCTCATACCAAAGTTAAGAACTCCCCGTTCGGGGGAGTTCTTAACTTTGGTATATCACGGTAAGTGCATAAGTTAGGTGCCGCCTTATAGGCGGTGCCTAACTTAGCCTACTTCCCAATTAGTGTTGTCAGAGGGCCTAGAGCAGGCGCACTATAATACTACAAGATCCTGTCCATGCAGAGCCCCAACAGCATTTATAACCAATACCACACAGCCTATGCGCATACCTCAAAAACCTACGGCCCCAACACGGCCGTCCTAATGCTCGTTGGAGGGTTCTATGAACTCTATGACGTGATTGATCCCGCATCTGGGGAGCCAAAGACATCTATGAAGCGCGCCGTCGAGGTGCTCGGTATCCAGCTCAAGATTAAGGAGAAGGATGCGGGTGGCCTCGATGGCCTCTTTGCCGGCTTCCCCAAGGATTCTCTGATGAAATACGTGGCCCTTTTGACCCGGGAGAACTGGACCGTGGCCGTGTATGACCAGGTGGATGCGGTCGGAAAACAGCGAAAGGATCGGACTCTGGCACGTATCTATTCACCGGGAACAACGGAGGGAACCGACGTCTACCTGGGCGCCGTCTGGTTCACGGAGACAAGCTTCGCCGCCGCAGTAGTCGATCTCACCACGGGCGCCTTTACGACCTACGAGGGAGCGGTCGCCGGTCAAGAAGCCTGGATCACGGACGATCTCGCCCACTTCTTTCAGGTACATCCTCCAAAGGAGCTCGTGGTCTGGTGGCAGGGGGCGCCCATCGCCATGCCCTCCGAAATGGCTATCCGCAAAATGACGGGGTCGACTGGCCTTATGCATCGACGTCAGGCAGCACCTATTACTTCCGCGCTGCATCGCGAAGATCTTCTTCGCAAGGCCTTTGGGCTCAAGGGAATCATACCTGTCAAGGCCCAGCTCGGTCTCCAGCCCCTACAGGAGCACTGTGTGACGGCCCTTTTAGTCTTTATAGAGGATCACTACATGTCCGTGACGACGTCTCTCAGTGCTCCTACGGCCTGGACGCCGGCCACTGCGGTCTTTCTGGGGAATCACGCACTGACACAGCTCAATATGATCGCATCGAGACCTGAGGATTCTGTTCTGGGCCTCTACCTGAAGACCTATACGGCCTTTGGCCGCCGCGCCATGCGCACCCGTCTTCTTTATCCTATTTGCGATCCGGTAGCCCTAGAGAACCGATACAAGCAGGTCGAGTTCGCGCTGGCGGCGCCGTTGGACATCCTGCGTCAAATCGAGGATCTGCCTAAGCTGCACCATAAGATTCGCCTGGCCCAGCCGACGGCGGCGGATTTCCTACTGCTGGACAAGTCATATCAGACGGCCAAGGATCTCATGGAGAGCCTCGCGGAAACACCTCTGGCTCTTGACCCCGCTGTTATCCAAGAGGTTGGGGCCTATTTGGAGGCCCTCGGGGCCGTGGTCTCAATAGAAAAGGCGCGCCGATCATCGGATAACCTCTTTTGTCTGCAGGACGCGGCTGCTCCGAAGGTGGCGGCAGTGGAGGCCGAGTTGGCCGCCACGGAGGCCAAGATTCTCGGTATTCTCGACGAGCTTATAGTTAGCCTCGGCCTGACTCCTGGGGCTCTTCGTCTAGAATACAAGGAGGCTAGTATTGTTGTCTCGGGCACGAAGGCCGTTATGGGTATCGCCGCCAAGTCTCTGAAGGCCGTGACCGGTGCCCAGATACATGTTAAGAAGAGCAGCAGTAGCCTGGAGATTCCGGCCTTGAATGCCGCCTACCGGACACAACTGGGCCTGCGCGCCAAACTCCAGGAGGCTATTCGGGAAGAGCTTCCTGGAATCTGTGATGGGCTGGTGGCGCACGCGGCCACCTGGACCCGGCTTGAGGATTGGGTCGCCTCCGTGGACATTGCGGCCACCATGGCCAAGGTGGCGGAGGCCAGAGGATTCTGTCGCCCCGAGCTCATTGACGCCCCCGCCGCCGGTCTCGATGCGACTGGTCTCGCCCACCCCTTGATTGAGGGTCAGCAGAATCGGCTGGAGTATGTTCGGCACTCGGTGGCACTAGGCGTTGCCGACCCGAAGGCAATGCCTAAGCATGTTGCCGACCCGAAGGCAATGCCTAAGCATGTTGCCGACCCGAAGGCAACGGGCTGGCTCGTCTACGGCATGAACGCCAGCGGCAAGTCCAGTCTCATGAAGTCGGTGGGCATCGCCGTTATTCTCGCCCAAGCCGGCTCCTACGTTCCCGCGACCACCTTTCGGTTCACGCCCTTCCGAGCCATCTTCACACGCATTCTGAACAAGGACGATCTCTGGGCCGGCCTATCCTCTTTTGCCGTCGAGATGACGGAACTGAATGAGATTATTCGGCGATCGGACGAGAATAGTCTGGTTCTGGGGGACGAGGTCTGCTCTGGCACAGAGTCCGATTCGGCCACCGCGCTCGTGGGAGCGGCCCTCCAGTGGATGGCGAAGTCAGGCGCCCGATACATCTTTGCCACACACCTCCACGGCCTCCATGCTCTTCCAGAGGTGGCCGGTCTGCAGACTCTCAAGGTCTGGCATCTCCGGGTGCGTCGAGAGGGTGATCGCCTCGTCTACGATCGCACTCTACAGCCGGGGGCCGGCTCCTCTCTTTATGGTCTCGAGGTGGCGAAGGCCATGGGACTACCTCTCGAGTTTCTGGAGGGGGCCCATGCCATTCGTAGGCGTCTTACTGGAGGAGAGACGGCGAGTCGCTGGAATGCGGAGGTGGTCAGAAAGGACTGTGAGATCTGCGGTGCCGCTGCCACGGAGGTGCACCATATTATTCAGAGGGCCACTGCAGTGGCGGGACGGCTCGCCGATGGGTCGTCGATGAATAATGCCCGGAATCTCGTGACGGTCTGCGAGGCCTGTCATGATAAACATCATAGGGGAGAGATCCAGATCGGACAGGTGCGGCTCACTAGCGAGGGGCCTATTCGCGACGTGGAAACGGTATCAAGTCAGCATTCAACGGTGGTGAATGAAGACATTATACGGCAGGTGGAGGAGCATATTCGGCGCTATCCGGGATCTCCTTTGAAGCGGATGGCCTATGATCTGGAGCGCGATGGCGTCAAAGTCTCCATTCAGCGAATCCGGGCGATTCGGGAGAAAATGATTTAAGAAGACTCGGAGGCCGTGGCGGCGGCCACAGCGGAAGCCATGGCGGCGGGGGGGAGGGCCACGTATGTCATTGCGCCAGCCGGTCCCTGGGGTCCTACCGGGCCGGCGGGGCCAGGAGCACCAGGAGCGCCAGTGGCACCAGGGGGCCCGGGAGGGCCGGGAGGTCCCGGAGGGCCCGGGAGGCCGGCTGAGCCCGACCCGGAGGCACGACCCCCCGCGCGAACCTCTGCGAGCTCCTTCTTGATATCATCGAGCTCGATCCGGAGCTGGCGAACAATACGGCCGATGGGGTTCCCGTTCTGGTAGTTGAGGCCACTGCCATTTAGAACGGAAGTCATTTCTGTATGGCACGAGGGTATTCCCGGAGTCTTATTGAACGCGGCGACCTAAAATTATCACTCACAACACCGTATAGATATAGCATGATCATTCCAATCCGATGCTTCGAGTGCGGTAAGACGATTGCGGATAAGTGGCGCGCATACCAGCGCGAACTTCGCCGTCTGAAGGGCGCCAAGGCCGAGGAGCGCCTTTACTTTGATGGAAGCCAGATGCCCGTCACCCCAGAGAAGACTGTCATGGACGCCCTCAATATCAACCAGTGCTGCCGGACCCACTTTCTCACTCACGTAGATCTCATCCAGAAAATCTAAGATACTAAATAGCTATGGAGTATTACATTCCCTCACTAACAGCGGCAGTAGCCGCCGCCTTTATTGTTTTTTATCTGTTTCCCAAGTTTACTCCGATGATCCTCGCCTTCTTTGCCGGTGCCGCTCTGGTCTACGGCCTCTATAACCACTACCGCATGTTTGGCCCAGAATATGGAATGATGACATGGGTTGACTCGGTGCGCAAGTCTGCGCCAATGGTTATGGTCGGAACGGTTATCGTGTTTCTTATCGGCTATCTCCTTTTCATGGCGCGATCGGGTAAGTCCGCGAACATCCCTTCGCCGTCGTATGCCTCGGCGAATACGGCGACGAACCCTGCTACGAATGCGATCAATAGAGGCTTGAACCTCGGGACTAACTCGAAGCCGTATAACGAGCGGGCGGTCTAATATCGCATAAAAATCTACCCAACTATTAAGATGACACCGCGGAAAACCACAAAGCGCAAGGTTCGCACGACGAAGCCGGCTACGATCCCTGCCCTCAAGCATTCTTTTGACGCCCTCGACCACGCCGTTGCGGATATTCTCCGGGCCAAGCTCAGCCAGAAGCAGGCCATAAAGAAGTTCCAGGAACAGTGGCGCCGGATTTTCGGCCGTCCGGTCGACGCCATCGCCGCCGCCGCCTACCTCCAGGTAAAGACGCGGGGAAATAAGCTCCGCGGCACCCGTAAGCAGCGCGGCGGCGCTCTGGCCGGCGCCCCTGTCGACTTCCAGACCCGCCCAGGTGTAGACGGAGTCCACGGCTCCTTCCCTGCATACATTTCAAATGGCTTCGGTGTAGGCGTTCCCCAGCCCGGCCTCTTCCAGGGCTGCGGTATCGAGAACTCAACTCCCAAAGTCCCCTCAGACATGGGCTCGAATCTCATTAAGGGCGGCGGCATCGTCCAGGCAGCATCGGATGCTCTTTACAGCCTATCGACGCGTCCCTTCAGCCCGAGCGCTCCTCCTGCGGGTCTCTTTTTGGCTCAGGAGACGGCTCTTGGACGCCCGCCAATGCCACCTGCCGCGCCTGAGCAGAACCCGGGGCTGCTCGGATACAGTCGTTAACTCCAAAAAAGCAGCCGCCATATGCTATTAGCATTGCGCGCTGTGTCGTGTCCGCTTTTATAACCTCTAAAGTGTGGTTCAATATATGAAACCATTTATTGTTATGGAGGTCATAAAACATCCGCACCCGTTCTTCCATTATGTGGATATATGGTGCCATAGTTAAGCCACTAGATGCTTCTCTTATTGTAAGAAAAGCATCTACCGGTTAAAGACAAGTTAAGAATCCCCCGATTCTTAACTTATGTTTACGAGTTTACGAGTTAAAGACAAGTTAAGAATCCCCCTATTCTTAACTTATGTTTAACCCCTTGCCGGTTAAAGACAAGATGAGCATTCACACACAGGAATAGAGGGACGATGGAGCAGCTAGTCGGAGATTCAGCCAAAGAATTGGCCGAGCATCTCATAAATAGATACTTTCGAACCCAGGCATATCCGTATACGCGCCATCACATTGAATCCTATGACCAGTTCATATCACAGGATTTACCGGCAATCATTGCCGCCCGCAACCCAATCCAGCTTCTCCAGAGCCAGATCGGCACTTCCGGCGTCTATGCCTACCGCGCCGAGATCTTCATAGGAGGTCTCAAGGGTGATAGTCTGTATATCGGGACGCCCTCCGTGAGTCTGAAGGACTCCGAAGAGATCCGTCTCCTCTATCCGAATGAGGCCCGCCTTCGCAATCTCACCTACTCGGCCCTCGTAGAGGCCGACATCGTCATCCGTCTCACCTTTGCCGTGCCCCAGTCGTCCGGCCCTCCTCTCATGAAGGAGGTTCTCATGGAGCCCACCAACCCCCTCTATAGCTATCTAGCCCGCTTTCCCCTCTTTCGTATCCCGATCATGCTCCACAGCCGCTACTGTATTCTTCACGGCAAGCCTCAGGCACTCCTTCGAGAGGCCGGCGAGTGCGTCTACGACTACGGCGGCTACTTCATCGTGGAAGGCTCCGAGAAGGTGCTTATCACGCACCAGGAACAGGCCTTCAACACTCTCTACGTTACGCCTCAGGAGCGCGATCCAAAGCTGTCCATCTATGCCACCATCTCTTGTCTCAATCCGACGACACGCCAGGTGAAGCGCGTGGCCTTCGGTCTGGCCCGGCGCGAAGGCACTCTGGTCGTCTCTCTCCCCTTTGTCCGCAAGCCGGTCCCCGTATTTCTCCTCTTCCGGGCCATGGGCATCCAGGCCGACGAGGACATCCTACGACTCATTCTTCCCAACCCGGAGGCGGCCGAGACGAAGATCCTCGAACCCCTCCTCCATGATTCCATCGTTGACTCCTTTCCCTTTCTCGATACCTTCTCGGCGATTCAATATATCAAGGTCCTCACCAAGGGCTTCTCGGAGGCCCACGTGCTAGACATTCTTCACAACCAGACCTTCATCCATGTAGAGGATCGCCCCGGCGCCCGCATCGCCTTTTTGGCCGAGTGCGTCCGCAAGATTCTCCGCGTCGCCGCGGGCATCGACCCCCGAACGGATCGCGACGACACGCGCAACCAGCGCTGCCTCACCTCCGGCGTTCTCACGCGCATGCTCTTTCAGGGCGTCTACAGCACCTGGGCGAAGGCCATGCTGCTGACGATCGACAAGGAATACAAGAACAACGTCAGTATCTACCAGGACTCGAACTTCGGGAACCTCTTCCTCCAGGGCACGCTGAACCAGTTCTTCATGGCCGGCCAGATTACGGAGGGCATCCAGCGCGCCTTTAAGGGCAAGTGGTCCTCGGGCTCCGGTGCGGGCGTCGGCGAGGAGAAGACGGGCGTCATCCAGCCGCTCTCTCGCCTCTCCTACATCGACTTTCTCTCGCACTGCCGCCGCGTCGTTCTCGACTTCGATACGGGCATGAAGCTCCCCGGCCCCCGGCGCCTTCACACGAGCCAATACGGCTACTTCTGCACGGCCGAGACGCCCGGTGGCGCCTCCATCGGTATCAGTAAGAACCTCAGTATTCTGACCGCCATCTCTACGGCGACGGATCCGGCCCCCTTTGTTCAGTGGCTCCTCACCAAGGGGGGGGTCATGACCTGCGATCAGATGACTCCGGCCATGGTTGCTATCTCCGTTCCCGTCTTTATTAATAACGGCATCGTGGGCTACACTATGCGGCCCGTTATTTTACGGGATGTGCTGAAGGCCATGAAATGGACGGGCTGTCTGCCGGCCGCCACTAGCGTGGGCTTCAGTATCCGAGACCGTCGCGTCTTTGTTTTCTTGGACGAGGGCCGCCCCCTGCGCCCTCTGATTCACCTCGGCCCCAACGGTTCCATTCCGGTCGCGGCCCTCCGCAAGGCCGGCACGTGGCGCGACCTCGTCCTCGGTGTTCTGCCCCAGACGCTGAAGCGCACCGTGCACCAGACGGGATTCGTGGATCCGATGGAGGGCTCTTCTCTGGAGGACTACTTGAAGACCCTCATGCCGAACACGGGTGTCATCGAGTATATGGATCCCTACGAGATGAACGAGGCCTATATTGCCAACTTTCCGGAATACATTCAGCCGGAAACGAGCCATATGGAGATTCATCCGAGCACCATCGTGGGCGCCATCAATGCCATGATCCCCTACGCCCACCACAACCAGTCGCCGCGTAACCAGCTGGGCTGCTCCCAGGCCAAGCAGGGCATTGCCCTCTATGCCACGAACTTTCAGAACCGCTTCGACAATCGCGCCGATGTCCTCTGCTACGCACAGGCCCCGATTGTCCGCACGATCTACTACGACTACATGGCCGATGGCCAGATGGGCTACGGCCAGAACATGATCCTCGCCATCGGCTCCTTCACTGGCTACAACCAGGACGACGGTATCGTCATGAACGCCGACTCTTTTGCGCGCGGCATGTTCCGCAGCACATGCTACCGGACCTATGAGCTCTTTGAAGAGGACGATATGGGCACAAAGACGCGGATCGGAAATCCGGCCACCATTCCTGGCTGGACCTCTCTGAAGCCGGGCATCGACTACTCGAAGCTCGACCGTCGTGGCATTATCCGAGTGGGTGAGCTGGTCGACGAGAACACCGTGCTCGTCGGCGCCTATCTGCAGGGCCCGGGCGGCGAGATGCGGGATGCGAGCCGGACCGCCCAGGTCTGGACGCACGGCCGCGTCGATAAGATCGTGGTGACGACGAACAATGCGGGGCTGGCCATGGTAAAGGTGCGGGTCGTGCAGGAGCGTGTTCCGGAGCTGGGTGACAAGTTCTGCTTGACGCCGGATCACGACGTTCTCACCGAGTATGGATGGGTTCCGATCGCCGATGTCATACCCTCTATGAAGGTGGCGCAGCTCGGCAAGGATCTCAAACAGGAGTTCGTCTGGCCTGAGACGCACACCTTTGACCACCAGGGAGATGTCTATGAGTTTGCCACGGAGGGAGGCGGGTTTTCTCAGATGGTTACGGATAATCACCGCATGTATGTGGCCGATTCCTACGGAAACAGGACCATCATCCTGGCCCGCGATCTCTTCCTCTCTGACGAAATCTACTGGTTTGTGACGGATGTGGACACGGTGCCGATCTTTAAAAAGGAGAAGCATCTCTATTCGGGTCCGGTCTACTGTCTCTCGGTGCCCTCCAAGGTCTTTTTGGTGCGCAATCGGAAGTCGAGAGGCGCCTCCTGGACGGGCAACTCGAATCGCCACGGCCAAAAGGGCACCATCGGCATGTTCGTGCGCTCCTATGACATGCCCCGGACGCGCGAGGGCATTCCCGTCGATATGATCATGAACCCGCACGCCATTCCTTCCCGTATGACGATTGCCCAGATGATTGAGACGCTCGTCGGCAAGGCCGCGGGGCCACTGGGCGCCATCGGAAACGGCACGCTTTTCATGAACGATGGAAATCCGGCCGAGGCGATTGGCAAGGTCCTACGGGACACCTTGGGCATGGAGCCCCACGGCGATGAGCTGATGTATGACGGAATGTCCGGCCAGTTTATTCCGACCCAGGTCTTTGTCGGCAATGTCTACGGTATGCGGCTGAAGCATCTGGTGGAGGACAAGTGGAACGCGCGTGGGGCGGGGCGGCGCGAGCAGCGGACGCACCAGCCGACGGGCGGCCGCGGAAACCAGGGCGGTCTTCGTATTGGTGAGATGGAACGCGATGCCATCGTGGCCCACGGCGTCAGCGGCTTCCTACAGGAATCGATGATGAAGCGCGCGGACGGCTACGAGACATACTATTGCAATGGGTGTGGCACGATCCCGATTTACAATGAAAAGGATAAGCTCTTCCTGTGCCCGATGTGCGACGGACCGGTGCAGTTCGTAGGAGATAATGTCAGTAATCTCGATATTCTGCCGCCGGTGAAGCGGAGCCTGACCACCTTTTCGAAGGTGGAGATCCCCTATGCTCTCAAGCTGCTTGATCACGAGCTGGCGACCTACCTCAATATGGGTATACGGATGCTTACGGCGAAGGATGTGACCGGGCTGAAGGAGCCTCCTTTGGAGGAGTTGACGGCGGACCAGCAGAGGGAGCTGATGTCGGCGGCTCTTCCGGAGCGGGTGCTTCTCGATACGACCGTTCCGGAACTGGTTCCGGAGTCGGAGGAGGCCGTGGCTAGCCCGGAGGATTTGGCGGCGCTGGGCTCCGTGGACGTGGAGGAATATGGCGAGGAGGTTGAGGATATTGGGGCCCTTACGGCGCTGAACACGGCGAGAAACGCGAGCTATGTGAACTCGGAGAACACGGCGAGAAACGCGAGCTATGTGAACTCGGAGAACACGAGGAACTCGGAGAACACTGGCTCACAGCCCCAGAACTCGAATCCTACGGTTTATCTTGGATCGATGAGCTCTGGCCCACTTCAAGAGGATGATGCGAGCGATATTCCATATGAATCGCCGCGGAA
>Ga0209084_1001150_pt1 | contig 22925 bp, 17 predicted proteins | sample C_130820_MF_Meta_FD_187309 | JGI IMG/M metagenome (GOLD analysis project Ga0209084, IMG submission 187309) | Freshwater microbial communities from Lake Croche, Canada to study carbon cycling - C_130820_MF_MetaG (SPAdes) (version 2) | ecosystem: Environmental > Aquatic > Freshwater > Lake...
TCCTAGAATAGGGGATGTATGGATTGATACTGTTGCATCAACATATAACACTTATATATATGATGGTACTTCTGCTTATTGGCTGCAAGTTACACAAATTTAATAAATGAGAAAATAACATGACAACACGATACGGATTTCCATTTTATCCAACACCTACAATTGGTGATAAACAGGTCACTGCAACAAAAACTTATACCTGGAATGGAATTGTTTGGAGAATAGAAACAGCATCAAATACAGCAACTAGTATTGTTTCTCCTGAATTACAAGTTACTAGTAGTACTGTTTCTCTTTCAACCATTACAGGTGCTCTAACAGTAGTAGGCGGTGTGGGTATAGGCGGTGATTTACACATAGGCGGATTAATTTATTCTAATGGAGTTCCAGCATTAACAACTGCAAGTTTTAATCTTAGCTCAGGACCAGATGGCGGCGTTGATATTGGCATAGATGTAACTGCTACTGATCCTATATCTGGATTACATACTATAACAATTAATAATCAATCAACCCTAGAAACAGTAACAGGTAGAGGTTCTTCATCTACGCATATTATAAGACTTACCAACAACACAACTTCAACTGATATCTATACAGGTGCATTGGTAGTTGCTGGTGGCGTTGGAATTGCAGGAAGGGTAAATACAGAAAGTATACAAATTGCTGACACAGTATTTGACTCCACTGAATCTTTTTCGTCAACATTTTCGCCTTCTGTTATCGACTCATACCACTTGAGTGCTTACAGATCGTCAAAATATTTCATACAGATTTCTGAACCAAATATTGATCAAGGCGGATATGAATCAAGATTCCATGCTGTGGAAATTGTATTAACAGCAAAGAATGATGGTACACCGTATATGACACAATACGGACAAGTAACAACAGGTGGAGAATTAGGAACGTTTAGCGCAGAGAGTAGTGGTACAGCACCTGATATAGTAATATCTTTAATTTTTACTCCTAATCCAGCAGGACCAAGAGAACATGGAAGTTTAAAAACGATTAAAGTACTAAGAACAGCAATGGTTGCTTAATTAAAGGAATAAGAAAATGGCAATAGCAATTACAGAAGATTTTGTAACCAAAGGTGGTTTAATTGTTCAGGGAACAGGAACGGTTACAACTTCGTCAGTTGTTCTTAACTTTCAAACTGGCACATTGCAAGTTGCTGGTGGCGCAGCTATTGCCAAGAATTTAATTGTAGGTACTACCGCAACAATTTACGGAGAGTTAATAACAATTAATGGTACTGTATTAGCAGACCTAAGAGTAGCTGGCAATTCACAACTAACTACGTTAACTGCAAATGGTGTAGTATCAATAACTGATTCCACAGCAGCAAGTATTGGCGGCGCGGGTGCTTTAAAAGTCACTGGTGGAATAATTGCAAATAAAAATATAGTAGTAGCAAGTACTGTAGCAAGTACAGGAACTGTGGCTAGTAATGCTTTGTATGTTGCTGGTGGAGTGGGCATTGAAAAATCTTTGGTAGTGTCAGGAACAGCATTGTTTCAAAACGATGTTGTTTTTAGTGGTGCTACAACTAATGTTTTTAGTACCAATACAGTTTATACTGATAATTTAATAGAATTGCATGTATCTAGTACTGGTACATGGACATTAGACGATGGCAGAGATATTGGCCTACGTTTTCATTATTATGCAAATAGTGCTGAACAAAATGGAGCATTGGTATTAGCCAATGATACAAAATACTTAGAATGGTATAATACCGGTGCAGAATCTACTACTGGAACATTTACAGCTACTACTTACGGAACATTTAAAACTGGAAATATAATTTTAGCTGGAAACAATACAGCAATTTCAACACAATCTGGTGCATTACAAGTCGTTGGTGGAGTAGGCATTGGACAAGATTTATATGTTGGTGGAGTAATTAATGCGTCAACATTTAGTGGATATTTAGAAGGGTTAGCATCTACTGCAACAAACATTTCTGGCGGTGCCACTGGATCTATTTTATATCAAAGTACATCTGGAATTACTACATCTATACCAATTGGTGGGTTTGGCCAAATATTATCATCAGATGGAACCAATCCAGTTTGGTATCCATTATCTACTGTGCCGGTTGAATATGCTACTACAGCCACTTATCTTAGATTTGGTGATGATATGCAGATTCCTTATCAAACTGATGTAGGAAAAACCGCGTTTGCATATAATTTTAGATATGACTATACAGCAAAGATATTGCGAACCGTTAATGTAATATTAACAGGTACAACCAATGCAACAAGTACTATTTCTGGAGCATTACAACTAGTAGGTGGCGCAGGTATTGGACAAGATTTGTGGGTCGGCGGCAATCAAGTTATTTTAGGTGATATTGATATACGTGGCGGCGACATTACTACAAATAAATCAACATTTAATATTGTAAACAATACTGCCACAACTGTTAATTTTGCAGGATCGGCAACAGCACTTACCATCGGATCACTAGCTGGATATACTAAAATTCAAAGTACTGCTTCAGCCTTAAGTACTCTTACTGGTGCATTACAAGTTGCAGGTGGTGTTGGAATACAAGGCGATGTTTATATTGGTGGAATAACTAATATCAGTGGTAATATAGTTCCTACTAATAGTAGTGTTTCCCTAGGAACATTAGCATCTCCATTTGCTGATTTATTCCTTGGGCCTCATTCGTTATATGTTGACACAGTTCAGTTATCTGGTAGCGGGTCATCACTAAAAGCTGAAAGCTCTACAGGCCCGGTTACATTAACAGCAGGTGGAGGAATATTTACTCTTACTACAAATGCATCGAGCACCATTACTGGAGCAGTAAAGGTATCTGGTGGTGTTGGTATTGGTTTAAATTTATGGGTAGGCGGCAATCAAGTTATATTAGGTGATATTGATGTTCGTGGCGGCGATATCACCACTGATCAAACAACTTTTAATTTAGTAAACACCAATGCTACCACTGTTAATATTGCAGGTGCAGCTACAACTACCACAATTGGATCATTATCCGGTTATACTAAAATTCAAAGTATTGATGCTGCTTCAAGTACCAACACAGGTGCGTTGCAAGTAATAGGCGGCGTTGGTATAGGACAAAACTTATGGGTAGGTGGTAATCAAATTATCTTAGGTGATATTGATGTTCGTGGTGGAGACATTACAACTAATCAAACTACTTTTAATTTAATAAACACTAATGCTACCACTGTTAATATTGCAGGTGCATCCACAGCTACCACAATTGGATCATTATCTGGTTTTACTAAAATTCAAAGCACTACTTCTGCGACTAGTACTACCACAGGTGCATTACAAGTTATAGGTGGTGTTGGAATTGGTGGTGCATTGTATGTTAGCAGTGTTGGATATGTTAATAATGCTGTAATTATAACAACAGCAACATTATCATCACAGAGTGTAACAGGAATTACTGCAGGAACAGATACAGCGGTTTCAACTTCTACTGGTCCTGTTGTTATATGGAATACAAGCACTTTACAAAGTATAACCAATAGAGGATATACAACCACTAATGTAATATCCATTACAAATATTACCGCTGCATCAAGCACTATAACCGGTGCATTACGAGTGTCAGGCGGTGCCGGTATTGGTGGTAGATTATATGTAGGTGATAGACTTACAGTAATAAGCACCTTATCTGCTGTATCAACTATTACAGGCGCAATAGTAGTTACAGGCGGCGTTGGTATTGGTGGTAATTTATATGTTGGTGGTAATATTGTCGGAACAATCACTACTGCTACAAATGTTGCAGGTGGCGTTGCTGGACAAATTTTATATCAATCTGCTACTGGAATTACCGGATTTTCTAATGCAGGATCTGCAGGACAATTATTTGTTAGTCAAGGGTCTTCTGCACCACTTTTTGTTGGTACAAATTCAATTACAGTTGGATATTCAAACAATGTAGTGGGCGGTGCAACCGGATCATTGTTGTATCAAAGTGCTTCTAATACCACTAATTTTATTGGAATTGGCCCAGATGGTGCATTCTTAAGAAGTAATGGAACAACCGCAACTTTTGTTACTACTGGGTCTATGTATGTAGGAGCAGCATTAAAATCAACTAATTTACAAGGTGGTGCAACTGGATCAATACCGTATCAAAGTGCTGCTGACACCACCGCAATGTTGCCAATTGGCATTGGCGGGTATCTATTAACTTCTGATGGTACTTCTCCTCAGTGGACTAGTTTAACTAGTTTATCTGCAGGAACTGCAACTAATGTTGCTATAACAAATGATGTTACAAGTGCTACAACACATTATATTGCTTTCATGAACACAACCACTGGTGCTAGTGGAGTTAGAACATCTGGACCAACAAAATTAACTTATCTACCAAGTACCGGTGATGTAGGCGTAGGTGGTGCAATAAAAATTGCAAGTAATGCGGCCGCCTCAAGCACTATTACTGGTGCATTACAAGTGGTTGGTGGCGTTGGTATTGGTGGAAATATATATTTTGGCGGTGATGTTGTTGCTACTCAATCAACTGTTAATTTAATAAACACTAATGCTACTACTGTTAATATTGCAGGTGCCGGAACAACTGTTAATATAGGTGCTGCTACAGGTAATACTAATATTAAAAATAATTTAGTTGTAACAGGTAATTTAACCATACAAGGTACAACCACTGCGGTTGATAGTACAGTAACAAATATAGTTGATCCTATTATTACACTAGGTGGTCTAGCAAATAATGCTCCTTATATAGGAGCAGATTTTAAAGACAAAGGTATTGCTTTTAAATATTGGGGAGCAAGTACTTCTAAAGTAGGATTCTTTGGATATAATGAAAGTACAGGAGCTTTTACTTATCTATTGGATGCAAGTATTACCAATGAAGTAGTTAGTGGCACAACTGGAACAATAGAAGCAAATCTTTATGGTGGAACATTAAACTCATTGATATATCAAAGTGCTCCTAATGTTACATCATTCCTTGCTAATGCATCTACTTCTGGTTATGTATTATCGGCAGTTGCAGGATCTTCTCCAGCTTGGTCATCATTAAGCGCATTGGGTGTAGGTAATGCAAACACTGCAACTAACCTTGCAGGTGGAACACCTGGTCAGATTCCTTATCAAATAGCAAGTAGTTCTACTGGATTTATTTCAACAGGCAGTGTAGGTACAGTATTAGTAAGTAATGGAACTAACTCACCCGCATACCAAAATACATTAACACTAGCTGGTACTACTGCTGCAACAAACACTACAACAGGTGCATTACAGGTAAAAGGCGGAGTTGGAGTTGGAGGCAACATTTATACTGGTAATAGAATCGGTTGGACATCATCTACAAATGTTAGTGCTGTATATCAATATTACAATGCTGCCACAAATAGTTTAGATACAGTATTTGGTTAATATGGCAATAGTAGCATCCCGTTTAACTTCAACAGGTACACTGTTTATCAGTGGAGAATTCAACGAAGTTACTCAATCAAGTATTAAACTTACTACCACAACTTATTATGCTGCTGAGTTTAATGAAGTTTCTATATATGGTAGCAGTGTGGCTAAACGTGAAACAAGTACGGGAACATTTTTAGTATCTAACGGCTTTAACGAAGTAAATAAGCCAGTATAACAATTAGGTAAATATTAGACTATGGCACAACTCTTATCTGGAACAAGAATATACGGAACTGGTACAGTAGATACCCGTCTAATAATTAGTGGTAATACCAACTCTAGTTCAACTACAACGGGTGCATTAAATGTCGTTGGTGGCGTTGGTGTTGGCGGAAATATTTACTTTGATGGAAATTTATATCAAAATGGTGTTTTATTCACCGCTGGGCAAGGACCACAAGGTGTTCAAGGTGTTCAGGGTACTCAGGGTGCTCAAGGCTACCAAGGCACACAAGGTGCTCAAGGTGCTCAGGGTCGTCAAGGATTGCAAGGCGTACAGGGAGCAAATGGTAGTCAAGGTGTTCAAGGTGCAGATGGGCTTGATTCAACAGCACAAGGTGTTAAAGGCAGTCAGGGTATACAGGGAGCACAAGGTTATCAAGGTGTACAAGGTGCTCAAGGCTACCAAGGTTTACAAGGTATACAAGGCGCCACCGGCAGCCAAGGTATACAAGGTGCTCAGGGTATACAGGGACTTCAGGGATACCAAGGCACGCAAGGTGCTCAAGGATACCAAGGCGTAAAGGGAGACCCTGGATTAGATTCAACCGCACAAGGCGTTCAAGGCGTTCAAGGTACACAAGGTGCTCAAGGTACACAAGGATATCAAGGTGTTATTGGCGCCCAAGGCGTACAAGGTGCTCAAGGTGCTCAAGGCTACCAAGGTTTACAAGGTGTGCAAGGTGTACAAGGACAAGCAGGTAATATTCAAGGAGCAACCGGTTCTCAAGGTATACAAGGTAGTCAGGGTATACAGGGACTTCAAGGATACCAAGGCACGCAAGGTAGTCAGGGTATACAGGGACTTCAAGGATACCAAGGTACGCAAGGTACGCAAGGTCCTCAGGGTTTACAAGGTAGTCAAGGTATTCAGGGACTTCAGGGTTATCAAGGTACACAAGGAACTTACGGAGTAGGAGGTATTGGTTATTATGGTCTAACTGCTACTAGTTCACCACAAGCTATTACATCAACTGGTGGTCCATATACATTTACTACTAATTTATCAGCTACACAAACTGCATTTGTAATAGGTCAACGAATAAGAATTTTTGTTACTGCTAGTCCTGCCAACTTCATGGAAGGGTCAATTACCACTTTTAGTGGAACTACACTTACATTTACACCTTCAAACAGTGGCGGTAGTGGATCATTTGCTGCATGGACCATTACCGATGCAGGTTTACAAGGTACGCAAGGTGCTCAAGGCTACCAAGGTACACAAGGTGCTCAAGGTTACCAAGGTGCTCAAGGCTACCAAGGTACACAAGGTGCTCAAGGCTACCAAGGTACACAAGGTGCTCAAGGTACACAAGGTGCTCAAGGCTACCAAGGTACACAAGGTGCTCAAGGTTATCAAGGTGTACAAGGTCCTCAAGGTATACAAGGTATTGGTTATTATGGTTTAACTGCTACTAGTGCATCGCAGGCTATTACATCAACTGGTGGTCCATATACATTTACTACTAATTTATCAGCTACACAAACTGCATTTGTAATAGGTCAACGAATAAGAATTTTTGTTACTGCTAGTCCTGCCAACTTCATGGAAGGGTCAATTACCACTTTTAGTGGAACTACACTTACATTTACACCTTCAAACAGTGGCGGTAGTGGATCATTTGCTGCATGGACCATTACCGATGCAGGTCTTCAAGGTACGCAAGGTGCTCAAGGCTACCAAGGTACACAAGGTGCTCAAGGTTACCAAGGTGCTCAAGGCTACCAAGGTGCTCAAGGCTACCAAGGTTTACAAGGTGTTACCGGTGCTGGTACAGGTTATATTTTAACATCGGTTAGTAGTATAACTATTATTGCTTCGGGTACTAGTGGTGCATTTACTACTTCGTTGGCAGCAACAGCAAGTGCTTTTGTAGTAGGGCAACGAGTTAGAGTATTTCAAACTGCCACGCCAACTAACTTCATGGAAGGCACCATTGCTACATTTTCTGGAAGTTCTCTAACACTTACTGTTACAAATAGCAGCGGGTCTGGTACTCTTGCCGGCTGGACATTTGTTGCCGCAGGTTTACAAGGTGTCCAAGGTACACAAGGTGCTCAAGGCTACCAAGGTACACAAGGTTACCAAGGTGCTCAAGGCTACCAAGGAATTCAAGGTGCAACTGGACCATCAGCAGGTACTATACAACAAGTATTATTCAGTCAGGGTGTAGGCGTTGCTGCTGCTGGAGACCCTAACTTATTATGGGCATTAAATGGACTCGGTGCTATACAACGAACATTGTATATTGGCGGAACAGCAGGTACTAATGGATATGGTACATTTGCTAAATCACATAATTTTGCTACAAATAGCTCAATATTTGATTCAACAACTGGTGATAGATTAGATTTTGCTGTACAAGGCTCATCTAGGATGTACTTGACCAGCTCTGAGTTTGCCGTCAATGCGCCCGGTGTAATACGAGTTGCAAATTTTGGCGGCAACACCGCGGCAGGACTACTGCGTTTTGGAGCCACAGGTAGTGCAACTTATTTGGCCTATGATGCTGCCAATGTCAGCGGCCTCGGCGTAGGATTTTTCTTTGCAGGTGGAGATGTAATTGTAGGAAACAGTAGAAATCTCAATGTAACTGGAGATATTGTTGCTCACTTTTCTTCTGATCAACGATTAAAAACCAACATTGAATTAATTACTGACGCTGTTAATAAAGTAGGTAAACTTGACGGGGTTACTTATAATTGGAATGAATTAGCCAACCAAATTGATAATAACAAAAAAACTAATGTAAGAGAATCTGGCCTGATTGCTCAACAAGTAGAAGCAGTATTACCAGAAGTAGTAGCCACAAGAGAAAATGGATATATGGCTGTTAAATATGAAAAAGTTGTTCCATTATTAGTTGAAGCTATCAAAGAACTTACCGGTCGGGTTGAAAAACTTGAAAAACAGGTAAAATCACTATAGGAATTTAAAAATAGATCAGTTATAATTAACAGAGTATATTATACGAATAAATAAAAGCTCTGTTATGACAAATCTTGCAAAATTTTCTTTAGAAAGAGGTGGAAGTATCCACCCACTCATTATCCCATCAATGCTTACCAATGGTACAGGATTGATGAATCCTTCCATCTTACTTGACAATGGTAAAATTATAGTTAATATTCGACATGTTAACTATACATTTTTTCATTCTGAAAAGAAACTATTTCAACATCCGTGGGGGCCACTTACATATCTTCATCCCGAAAATGATATAAAATTAAGGACAGATAATTATTATTGTGAGCTCGATGATAAATTTGAAATTACACGTTTTAATAAAGTAGATACATCTGCGTTTGATACTTATGAACCAATGTGGGATTTTGTAGGACTCGAAGATGCCAGATTAATGCGTTGGGATGGAAAATTATATATATCAGGTGTACGCAGAGATACTACCACAAATGGTCAAGGGCGTATGGAACTGTCTGAAATTGTAGTCGGCAATGATACAGTTAAAGAAATATCTAGGTTTAGAATTCCTCCACCCAATGATCCAAATTCTTATTGCGAAAAGAATTGGATGCCAGTGTTAGATAAACCTTACCACTATGTAAAATGGACCAATCCAACAGAGTTGGTAAGTGTTAATCCAAATAGTAAAACTTCTAAAACAGAATATTTAAGCGCATCAATTTCGTTGCCAAGAGATATTCGAGGCGGAACACAAGTAATGGAATTTGAAGGACATTATATTGCATTAACGCACGAAGTGGATTTATTTCATAGCGAAGCAGGTCGTAAAGATGCTGTATATAGACATAGATTCATTGTATGGGATAACAACTGGAATATAGTAAAACATACTTCTGATTTTTCTATCATGGATGCTCATGTTGAATTTGCTGTAGGTATTTGTAAATTAAATGATGACATATTAATTACGTTTGGTTTTCAAGACAATGCTGCGTATTTGTTAAAAATTCCAGCTACCGTCCTTGCTGATTTTATAAATTCTAACTGAGTAATATATGAATAGAACAGATATAATAAATTACTATATTGCAAAAACTAATGCTAAATCATATTTAGAAATTGGAATTTCTGGTGGTGAAAATTTTGCCAAAATTATTTGTAATAATAAAGTTGGAGTAGATCCAAGTCCAACTTCTCCTGCAACTATACATTTAACTTCTGATGATTTCTTTATTGAAAATAAAAATTCATTTGATGTAATTTTTATTGATGGGTTACATCATGCTGATCAAGTTGAAAAAGATATCTTAAATTCTTTAAACGTACTAAATGATGGCGGTGTAATCGTATGTCATGATATGAAACCAGAAACAGAAGATGCTCAAATTATTCCATATCGAGGTGGTGAATGGAATGGTGATTGCTGGCGTGCATTTGTTAGTCTACGACAAACTCGCTCAGATTTAGAAATGTTTACCATTGACTGCGACCAGGGTGTATCGGTTATTACTCAAGGTAAACAAGATTTACTAAAAATTAATGAAGAAATGAATTATGAAAATTTTTCAAAGAATAAAAAAGAATGGCTAAATTTAATATCAGTAGATAAATTTAGCGAACTTATGAATATAAAAATGGATACTAATACACTTACACTGCTAATTAACAAATTTGTCATGGATCCAGCCGATCCTGAAAATAATTTTGCACTGGCTATATATTACAATTACATAGGACAAACAGCATCTGCCGTATCTTATTATATTAGAACAGCAGAAAGAACAGATAATGATCTTTTAAAATATGAATGTTTAATCAGAGCCGCTAGATGTTTTGAAGTACAAGGAACTAGAGCATTTTCTGTAAAAGGATTATTACAACATGCTATATCATTAATTCCAACTCGCCCCGAAGCATACTATTTTTTAAGTAGAATACATGAAACATCTAAAGGCGATGGAGATATGTTTGCTTGTTATATGTTATCGTCTATTGCACTAGGTGTTTGTGATTTTAATCTCCCTGAGTTAAGAACAGATGTTGGCTACCCAGGGAGATATGGATTATTATTTGAAAAAGCTGTTAGCAGTTGGTGGTGTGGATTGTGTGAAGAATCCAAAAATCTATTTAAAGATTTATTGAACAACGACGAGCTCGATGATACACATAGACGTGCAGTAATACAAAATCTTAAATTTTTTAATTTAACACATACTAAAGAATTAACACAATTCAATAAAGAAAAACATCAAAAATTACGAGTAAAGTTTACTGATTCGGATAAAATTGAAAAGAACTACGCCGAATCGTATCAGGATATATTTGTATTAACTATGTTGAATGGAAAAAAGAATGGTACATATTTAGAAATAGGTGCAGCAAATCCGTTCTATGGAAATAATACAGCATTGCTGGAACAAAACTATAATTGGAAAGGTATATCTTTAGATATAGAACAACAGTTTGTTGATGCATTTTCAAAAGAAAGAAAAAATCCATGCCTGTTGAAAGATGCTACATTGATAAACTATGATAGATTTTTATCTGGGTTAGATTTTTCCACTGACATTGATTATCTCCAATTAGATTGTGATCCGCCCGACGTTACATATAAAATATTATTGTCTATACCGTTTGAAAAATATAGATTTGCTACTATTACGTATGAGCATGATTATTACTGTGATGAGTCAAAGAGCTTTAGAGAAAAATCAAGAAAGTATTTAGAGTCATTTGGATATATTATGGTTGCTGGAGATATTGCACCAGACGAGTGGCGCAATTATGAAGATTGGTGGATTCATCCAGATTTAGTAGACAAAACAATTTTAAGTCAAATGTTGAACACAGATACAGCCACTAAAAAAGCTGAAAATTATATGTTAATGGAGAAAAAATGAATAGTATACCAGTGATAGGAACTGCGGTAGTTAATAGCACACATTGGGTGTCTAGACTACTAATGAGCATAGATTACCCTGTTGATAATTTTGTTATTATCAATAACAACGGTCGTGGCGAACTTGATCGAGAGTTAGATAATCTAAAAAAGATGAATCACAAATTTGTTAAAAATATAGTTGTGTCTCATCTTCCTGCAAATATAGGTTGCGGCGGCGCTTGGAATCTTATAATAAAATGTTTCATGCATAGCCCTTATTGGGTTCTTGTAAATGACGATGTATCATTTGGCATGGGCATGTTAGAAGAAATGGCCACTGCTGCTAATGCAGACCCTACAGTAGGAATAATACACGGCCATGAGGGCGATTTTAATGTAGGTAGTTGGGATTTATTCTTAATACGAGATTTTATCATACAAGAATTTGGACTGTTTGACGAAAACTTATATCCTGCATATTGCGAAGATGCTGATTATATAATGAGATTGATTCATCGACCTATTAAAAAAATAATGTCTTTGAATAAAACATATTATCACGGCACCGGAGAATGTGGGGATTATTTAGATCATGGAAAACAAACTCAAAAAACTGAACCTGAATTAAAAGAGAAGTTAGACATTGTTAATCTTCAAAATATAGATTATCTAACTAGAAAATGGGGTAATGGCTGGAGATTGTGTGAACCAACATTTATGCCTTTTGAAAATGAAGGTAGATCCATAACTCAAACTACCTATGATTTAAATTTTGTTAGACAAAAAAATCTAGGATTTTAAAATGAATAGCAAATTACTGGAAACCTCGTATCTAATACATAAGCCAGTTAATATAACTCAAACAGAAGATAAAGTTATCAGTGAATTGCTTTCAGGCCCATATTTTCCGTGGTACTGGCAGGAGAAACAAACACTCAACAATGATGAAACTGTTAAACTTGCATTGCCAGCTGAATTAAGAGAAACTATACAATTTTATAATGGTCCTTTAATGGCACATTCTTTAATATATCGAGCTGAAAATGAAAATATAAAATATACAGAAAGACCTGACAAAGATATAAGTCCATACTGCGGATTGTTTATGGAAATATTTCATAGATTCACAGTTGAAAATAATATAAAATATACAAATATATTTCGAGCCGCCCTAAATTTAACCTGGCATACTGGCAACTTACACACAGCTCCTCATGTAGATCATACATGGTCACATAAAAATTTTATTATGTATTTGACAGATTGTGAAGATAGTGAAACTATAATATGGTCTTCAAATTTTTTAGAAAGTTATTATATTCCTTGCATAAAATATACAGCGGCAGCTTTTGATCAGCAATGGCATGCCCATCGATATCCACCTCTAAAAACAAGAAGAATGGTATTGGTTGTAACTTATATATGATTAGAGTAAATCTAATAATAATTCTATTTTAGCTCTAATAATTTTATTATTAAAAGAATTCTTTACTGCTCTGTGCAAAGGTTTGGGCCATTGATCATAACTAGCCCAGGCATATCCATCGTGCTCGTTGTTTAATAGTGGAATAAATTCACGTTCGACCACTAGAACATAAGTGTTATATTGAAACCGTTGATCGTTGCTAATAAACAATTCTAAAGGAATTACTTTTTTTATAGTGGGTGTTTTGCCCACTTCTTCATGTATTTCTCGTGTAAGAGCATCAAATGGTGTGCTATCAGATGGTTCTTTTTTACCTCCAACTAATCCCCATGTACCTGCAGTTTTAGTCTGTGTTCTTGATAAAAGTAAAAATCGTTTGGTATCTTTGGCAAGAAACAATCCACCACTGCATATTACTTGATTTACAGAACTATTCTCCATAATGCTGCACTATAGATGCCCTCATAACTCTTGCTCCATGCTCCGTTCTCCCATTTGTATTGTGTATTTGTATATGAATTAGTTATATACACAACAGTCTTATAGGTTGTAGAACTGAATACTATAATCCATTTGGTGCCGTCCCATTCAATTATATCATTGGCAAATGCTTGAAAATCACTATAGTCAGCATTCTTCCATGCTACTGGACCCGAATATCCATATTGTCCAAATTGTGCATTATTATTAATATCTTCTAATATTAAATAGCGTGTACCTGCTGCAACCGTACCTGGATTATATGTGTCAGGATTTATAACAGCATCAACTGTTCCTCTACCCGCAATGGTAGTATTGCTTGGAACAGTATCACGATTAATGTTTAATCTCATAGCAAAATCATCACCGGGATCTAAACTCATATAAGCAATTACTTCATTACCATCGGATTGTGCAAATCTTAATTCACTTAACCCTGCTCTAAATTTTCCAGGATATAAATCTAATATTTTTAACCAAGATGCTGTATTTTTAGGAGATGTAATATCTATATTTTCTCCTGCACCATTGGCATTTATAAGTCTTGCGGTATTGTTTAAAACTAATAAATCAAAATTGCCTGGTGTTATAATCACTGCCGAATCTGGAGAAATATTTGAGAATACTTCAGCTGCTTGTGCTTGATCGTAGACTGATGCAATTGTACCCTGTGCATTGCTGGCAAAAATATTAGATATAATTTTAGTGATAACACCTAACTTCTTCACCTTAGCAGGAGGAGTTATCCATATAGGTGTATCAAATGTCATAGTCATTATATCTATATCTTCAGTAACACCCTGTGGTATTTGCCTACTAGTAAAATTTACATCATCTAATCTAACAGTACTCAAACTAGTCCAATCTAGATAATTGTCAGTAGTTTGAATTTCAAAACTAGGAGTAAAGAAAACTGCAATCTGTTCAAATATCTGCAACTTTTGATCTGTACTAGTAGCCCATATGTCTGCATTTAAGGTTAACTTATATGGACTTGGCATAATACGTTCAATGGTAAAATTACTGCCTTTGGTATCTAAGTATTGATTTGTAGTTGGGTCAATGGCTCTTTCAATGACATTAATCTTACTAATATACGTAGGATCTTGTAAACGTTCTCGGTCAAATTCTAATTCTTTAATATAACAAGAAATAAATGGAGCACTTGGAATCGCATTCTCACTATTTTTTCTAAGAATTTGACCAACTTGTCTAGTCATATCTCCATAGCGAACAGGCACCTGTACTAGATTGCCCTTGGCATCCTTATAGGCAAAGTCGCTGAATATCTGAATAAATTGTGTCAAATATCTACGTATTTGACCGTCATAGAAGTAGTCCGATTTAGTACAGTCGGTGTTAAACCGCTGCCTCCGTGTTTAATTTTTTTTTGTAAATAACCATGTTATAAATCTGCCCTTGGTTTTAATACTTGACTCAATGCCTGACGCTCTGGTACCACTTCACCTGCAATGGTAGCTGTATTGATATTGTTTATAAAACTTGCTTTGAGTTTTCTTCTTACTAGCAATGGATTATCGGTCTGTGTTTCGCCTAACATACTTGTTGTCATTCTTACATTATCCTCGTACTTGAGCCAATGTATTCCATCAAATCTAAATAATCTATTAGGCAAATAATCTGTTCTTAGGAAGAAATCACCTAATCCTGGTGTTGTAGGAAATGATATTCCAAACCCATATGGAATACCATTTGGAGGAACACCATTACCAGTTAGATAACCAATATAATAATTTTTACCAGGGGTATTCAATATAGCAGATGAATCTAAATACGATGATGTTGCTGTGACATCTGTATTATCGATAGTAGTATCTGCTACAGATACCAATCCTGTTCCTGTATTACTAACTGGTACAACATAGAATTGGTCAGTTTGATAACCACTCTTTTCAACATCTGATTGTGCTTGTTGAATAATCTGATTATTAATTTCTATATTTTTCTTATATGATGACAACAAATCACGTAATGTGCTGCCATCTTCTGCTCCACTATCTGCATCGAGAATCTCTTTAAATTCTTGACTATCAACTAGTGGTGAACATTTTGCTCTGACTAAATGAGGATACCACGTTTGACTATATCCTGTTGCAGGACGAGTAACTTCTGATACAACATAAAATCTTCTCAATGCTACAAGACTATCATCTAATGCATATTCATCTTTTTGGTGTGGTAGTTCTATTACGTCACCAGCCATAATTTTTCTACCTAACGCATCATAACTGCTACGTAGGTGAAAGTTGATCATTATATTATCATTTTGTAAAAATAACCCAAATTGACTTAGATTAAAATCCAGGTCAGCCATGGTATAAATTCCGCGAATAATGTAAACATCTGGATCATAATGACGATCTCTGTTTTCCATGAATAACAAATCTTGTATACCTAATTCAGGAATGCTATTTAAATTGTTAGGTTGAGTAGGAGTGCTATTTCCATCTTCTGGATTAACGGGACCGAGATATTTGTGTATATAAACATCTGTGCCTCCAACCTGAAATTGCTCGTTTATAGCACGATCTAAGAATCTAAAGTCACTGCCTTTTTCTGGTTTGTATAATGATAGTCTTGGCATAGTATTCTATTTATCGCTAAATATTAGTATGACTGAGAACGAAAACGAACGCCAAAAGATAGTGCAATATGTGCAAGCCATGTTAGGCAGTGGCATGATTGATGTAGAGTTAGACCCTGTACATTACAATACTGCTATTGACCGTGCATTGGCTAAATTCCGCCAACGTAGCAGCAATGCTGTAGAAGAAAGTTTTGGATTCTTGACCTTGCAATTGGATCAAAATGAATACATAATGCCACAGGAAGTTACTAATGTTAGACAGATTTTCCGTCGCAGTATTGGTAGTAGAACAGGTGGTGGACAAGGTGGTACACTTTATGAACCATTTAACCTAGCATATTCTAACACCTATTTGCTGACAAGTACAAATATGGGCGGTTTAGCCACTTACTATGCGTTTGCTAGCTATCAGAAATTAGTGGGTAAAATGTTTGGCGGTGAGATCAACTTCACATTTAACAAAACTACTAAAAAACTCACAGTTATGCAACGTCCTAGAGCTGAAGAAGAAGTTATGCTATGGATGTATAATTACAGACCAGACTTTAATCTAATACAAGATCAGTTTGCAGGACAATGGCTTAAGGATTACAGCCTTGCAACTTGTAAAATTATGCTAGGTGAAGCACGTGAAAAGTTTGGTACAATTGCCAGCCCACAGGGTAGTACAACATTAAATGGTGCAGCGCTCAAGTCTGAGGGCAAGGCTGAGATTGAGACATTAGAACTTGATCTAATCAACTACAAAGACGGCGGTACTCCTCTTACTTTTGTAATTGGCTAAAAAACTCTTGACAACTTAATACATATGTAATATATTATAGTATCACTAAAGGATGCTATGATTATCGGTTTTGTAGGTTTAATTGGTTCGGGCAAAGATACCGCTGCTGATTATTTGGTAAATTTTCACGAGTTTCGTAGAGAAAGTTTTGCTGGTACACTAAAAGATGCGGTAAGTATGGTATTTGGCTGGGATCGTACTTTGCTAGAAGGACGTACAAAACAAGCCCGCGAGTGGCGCGAACAACGCGACGACTGGTGGAGCAATCGTTTAGGCATGGAAATTACTCCACGTTGGATTCTACAATGGTGGGGCACAGAAGTATGCCGTAAAGGATTCCATGATGATATCTGGATTGCTAGTTTAGAAAAGAAACTATACGACAGCAAAGATGATATTGTTATCAGTGATTGCAGATTCCCCAATGAAATTAAATCAATTAAAGATGCAGGCGGCATTGTTGTACGAGTCATTCGTGGAGCAGAACCCAAGTGGTACGATACAGCCGTACAAGCTAATCAGGGTAGTGAATTACATCGCACTTTATTAGAAGAACAAGGTATACATCCAAGTGAGACTTCCTGGATTGGTACTAAGTTTGATGCCATATTAGACAACAATAACACCATTGATGATTTGTTTAGTCAAATTAAAAATCTGGTTTCAAGTCTCCCTGCCGCCAAGGCAGTTTAAGTTTATGTAGTATGCGTTGACAGTTAGCACATACTGTCTTTAAGTTAGTATATCTACAATTTGTTAAATTTCCATCAATGTAGAATACATTAAACTGTTCAGAATATTTAGAAGTAAAGCCGCATTTATCACAGGCAGATTTTTTAGTATATCCAGCTTTGGCCCACAATGGTGTACCTTCTCGGCGTTGGCTTGCACAGTGGTCGCACTTTGACCTATAGAAAGGTCTCCCCTCCTTATAATAGTTTATAGCAACCGGTCGTTGCCCACATTCATTACATAGATCACGCATATTGCGCCCTTTTTGTTGCCCTTTCCTAAGTATTTAACCCTGTGTTTTTTCATATAGTAGGTAAATAATTCAAGTAATCCAATTAGGAGATATTACATATGGCAACATTGAATTCACCAGGCGTAAGCGTAACAGTAATCGACGAAAGTTTTTATAACCCAGCGTCACCAGGCACTGTTCCTCTACTATTTGTAGCGTCTGCACAAGATAAAACAAACGCAAGCGGCACCATTGCAGCAGGTACCACAGCAGCAAATGCTGGTAAATTATGGCTCATGACAAGTCAACGTGATTTAGCTGACACCTTTGGTGTTCCGCATTTTTACACTGATGCCAGCAGCAATCCATTACATGGTGATGAATTAAACGAATACGGTCTACAAGCTGCTTACAGTGTGTTAGGAGTTAGTAGCCGCGCTTATGTTGTTAGAGCAGATATTGATACATCTGCATTAATTCCAAAAGAAAGTGCTCCAAGTGGAAAACCATACGGTGGCCAATATTGGGTTGACACAAATGATAGTAAATTTGGCATTAAAGAATGGCAACATAGCACATTATCATTTGTTGATAAAACTCCAATTGTATTTGATGATAATACCGATGTAGGATCTTATAAAAATAGTGATTGGAATCAAGGTCCTGATTTAACAATTGGTCAAGCAGGCGACTATTGTATAATTATTACCATGGATAATAGTTTCCGTATATGGTATAAACAGCCATCAACTACAACATGGGTTGTGGTAAGAGATGGATACGGACCACCGGGCGCTCAAAGATCATTGATAATTGGGCCACATTATCAAGTTCCTAATTGGAATAGTAGCACAATTGACAAGAGTGTGTGGGTTGTAACAACTAAAGAAAATAATGGTGCTAGTTGGAAAATAAAACGCTATAACAGTTCAGCACAAGGATGGGATACATTATCTACTCCTATGTATGCAGATCTTCCAACCGCTATAGCAAAGTTAGATACAGTTGGAGGAAAAAATATTCCAGTAGGATCTGTGTTTGTTGAAGATAATTTTGATAACTTTATTAACCCAGATGGAATTTTTAAGGTATGGAGACGTAATTCTACTGGTCCAACATCAATTACTAGCGATAGTCAAAATTATAAAACAAATCAATGGTGGGATAATGCAACTGGACATTTAACAACTGCAACTTTTAAAATTAGATATACAGTACCAGGAAGTACAGCATGGAGCGCATTAACCACTATTAATATTACACCCGCTAGTTATGGTTCTAATTCCGGAACAAGTATTGCATCTTTAATTCCAGCAGCAATAGCAGGTGCAGGATTACCTAATATTTCATCTACATATAATGCTCTTACTGATCAAATAACGATTACACATTTACAAGGTGGAGATTTTGAATTAGTAGAGGTAACAAATAACCCAATTACTCTTGCAGGTATTGGTTATACTACTGCTAATGTAATTGTTCCTCCAACTTATGATTATGCTACATACTTGGCAACAGGCTGGGCATCCTTGGACTTCCAGGCCAGTGCAGATGCACCTTACAATGTTCCAGCAGATGGCACATTGTGGTATGATTCTGTACATGATCAAGTAGATATTTTATATCACAATGGTACAACTTGGGTCGGCTATCACAATGCTTTCCCAAATACAGATCCAAATGGCCCAATTGTATCAGCCACTGAACCATTATCAGCAAACGGTCAGAGCGATAGTACACCATTGGTTAATGGTGATATTTGGATTTCTACCGCAGATATAGAAATGTATGGTAAAAACATCTATGTTTATAGTACCACTGCAGGTTGGGTAGCACAAGACACCACTGATCAATCAACAAGCAACGGTTGGTTATTTGCTGATGTACGTTGGGCAACCACAGGAACATCATTGACTGCTAGCAATATCTATTCATTGATTAGAAGCGATTATTTAGATCCAGATACTCCAGATCCTGCTATCTATCCAAGAGGTATGCGTCTGTGGAATACTCGTCGTAGTGGATTTAATGTTAAGAAATATATTTCTGGACATATTGATATATATGCAAATAATGGACTTAATGCTCGTTATCCACATAACGCTGGTGAATCAATGGACACATCAGGACACGAATATGCAGCAGATCGTTGGGTAAGTCAACACAATGTTGCAGCCGATGGATCTGGTGTGTTCGGACGTCATGCACAAAGAGCACAACTAGTACAAGCATTCAAATCAACTATAGATACTAATGCAATTATTAGAGACACTGATACTGTTAATTTCAACTTAATGGCTACTCCTGGATATTCAGAAGTTATTCAAAACATGGTTGCACTTAACATCGATCGTGGTCAAACTGCATTTATAGTTGGAGATACTCCGTTCCGCTTGATGCCAACTGGAACAGAGTTAAGCAACTGGGGATTGAATACTGCTCAAGCATTAGATAACGGAGATGAAGGTGCAGTTACATATGATGAATATCTAGCATTGTATTATCCAAGTGGTTATACTAACGACAATACAGGCAACTATATTGTTGTTCCACCAAGTCACATGATGCTACGTACAATTATCAACAGTGATGCCAAGAGCTTCCAATGGTTTGCACCTGCAGGAACACGACGCGGTGGTGTTGACAATGCTACATCAGTTGGTTATATTACCAGCGAAGGCGAATTTAAATCTACTCCACTATCACAAGGAATACGCGATGTAATGTTAAGTCCAAGTACTAAAGTTGCAATTAACCCAATTGCGACATTAGCCGGAGTAGGAATTGTAGCCTACGGTCAACGTACTCGTGCAAAGAATGCTAGCTCATTAGATAGAATTAATGTTGCTCGTTTAGTTTGCTATCTACGTAGACAATTAGATGTTCTTGCAAGACCATTCTTGTTTGAACCTAATGATGCACAAACACGTCGCGAAATCAAAGCCGCAGCAGAAAGTCTAATGCTAGAGTTGGTAGGCCAACGTGCATTGTATGACTACGTTGTGGTCTGCGATGAAACTAACAATACCGCTGCGAGAATTGATCGCAATGAGTTATATATGGATATCGCTATTGAACCTGTTAAAGCAGTTGAGTTTATTTACATTCCTCTAAGACTGAAAAATACTGGTGATATCAAAGCTGGTCTATAATCGGTAAATAACATAGAATAAGGAGCATTTATATGCCAATTGCAAGTTTAAATAGATTTACAGTACCATTACCGGCTGGAGCAGGAGCAACAACCCAGGGACTGTTAATGCCAAAATTACAGTATCGCTTTCGCGTTACATTGGATCAATTTGGCGTAGGCGGCAAACAAAGCACTGAATTAACTAAACAAGTTATGAGTGTTAGCCGCCCTGAAATAATATTTGATGATTTCACATTAGATGTTTACAATAGCAGAATTAAAATGCTAGGTAAACATAAAATTAGTGATGTTAAATTTAAAGTTAGAGATGATGCTAGTGGTGTTGTTGCCAAGAAAGTTGGCGAACAAATGCAAAAGCAATATGACTTCTTTGAACAAAGTGGTGCAGCAAGTGCTGTTGATTATAAATTCAGAATGCGTGTAGAGATCCTCGACGGCGGCAATGGTGCATATGAACCAGTAACACTTGAAAGTTTTGAATACTTAGGTTGTTTTGTTAAACAAATTACCTATGCAGGTGGCGATTATACCAAGAACGATCCTCTAGATATTGATATGTCAATATCTGTTGATAATGTAATTCAACTTGAAGCACCTGGCGGCACAGCCAGCGGCATTGGATTAGACATTGGTAGAGTTGTTCGTGAGAATAAGAACCAAGGGCTAGCTACTGGTTAATAACCATTAACTATAAAGTCAAACCTGGATTTATCCGGGTTTTTCTTTGACTAAATATTAATATGACTTCACAACATTTTCAAAATTTTGTAACCAACGGAACTGGCCAAACAGTTATGAAAGACTTTCAACATGCAAATAGATTGTATATTAACAATGGCTTTGCAAGAGCACCTAAAGTTGGATTTTTATATTTTGTAAGATTTAATCTTAATAAAGATGCAATACCAGATAAAACATGGAATGAGAAAAATATTAATGTTGTAGGATTGCTGGCTAAAAAAGTAGACCTTCCTAAATTCACAATTGCTACAGAAACATTGAATCAATATAATAGAAAAACTATAGTACAAAAAAGTATAAGTTATAATCCTATTAATATAGATCTACACGACGATAATACAGATATTACTCATTCACTTTGGGAAAATTATTACAAACATTATTATGTTGACGGACTTCAATCTGATGCTGCATATGGTAATACAAAATACGAAGAAAAAGATTACAATTACGGTAGATATGATTCTTTACATAATCAGGGTGGCCGATCAGATACAAAACCAGTATCAGAAAATTTCTTTAGGTCAATTGACATTTATGTATTACATCAAAAGAATTTTACCAAATACACACTAGTTAATCCTAAAATTAAAGATTGGAAACATGATTCCGTGGATCAATCATCAGGTAATAAAGTATTACAAAATAGTATGACTGTTGAATACGAAAGTGTATTTTATAAAAAAGGAAAACTAAAAAAAGGTAGTGATGATTATATGATTGAGGAATATCTTGATCAAACACCAAGTCCACACACCATCGGTAATGACGGAGACGAATATCGCAGAAGTCCTTCTACATTTGATGACCAATTAGCAACACAGACTTTTGGAGTAAAAAATAGACCAGGCGAAGGCGATTTATTGTCTCAACTTGGAACCACTGTGCTTAGAAATTATATAAATCAAAACGGACTTACTAGGCAAACAGCCACAGCATATAATATTGCAGGTAGTGCTTTAACTGCTGCACTAAGTTCAGGACCAGGCAAATACGGTGCTGCTGGTCCTGCAAATGATTATGCTGAAACGCCTGGAAATCAGCCTGGAGTTTTTAACTTGTTTGGCGGAGTTAAAATTGATTTATTTAAAGGACTCAATGTCAGCGTTGACGGCATTACTAGAGCTAATCCAGCATCGTTGTTATTTCCTAAAGGTTAATAATGGCAACATATTCTAATTTACCACCTGCTGATACTGCACAATCAAATGCTACTTTAAAAGCATTTGACAATTATTATTCACAGCCGGTTGAATTAAGTTCATCTGTGTTAGCAGCAATGAAGGCA
>Ga0209084_1001152_pt1 | contig 22893 bp, 21 predicted proteins | sample C_130820_MF_Meta_FD_187309 | JGI IMG/M metagenome (GOLD analysis project Ga0209084, IMG submission 187309) | Freshwater microbial communities from Lake Croche, Canada to study carbon cycling - C_130820_MF_MetaG (SPAdes) (version 2) | ecosystem: Environmental > Aquatic > Freshwater > Lake...
ATATGCTAATTTTAGAGGAATACCTTATGTTATTTCACCTATTTATGATAATTTATCAAATAATAAAACAACAACAGTAAAAAAAGGTGGTTATACAAAACATACAAAAAAAAAAAAATATAATTCAAATAGTAAAACTCATAAAAATCATAACTAAATATTTATGTATTATTCTAGTAAATAAATATTTTTAATTTCCATTATGAAACTTTTCAAAATCAAATTTAGTATAAGCATCCTGTTGAGTTTTTCTTAGTTTTTCTCGTTTAGCTTTTTCTAAAACTGCGATTGCGGCAGTTAATTCTTCATGACTAACCTCATTATCATTATTTGTGTTAATAAGTTTATGTAATATTCTATATTCATATGGTACAACACATAAATGACTTTCTTCATTAAATAAATGATCAGATAAAATAGTAAAAACAGCAGTTAATCCTAATGCAATATAAATATCACGAGTACCCATCCAAGCCATAGCAAATACAAGTAATTGTTTACTTAATGAAAATTTCATATATTCTTCAGTTGATTTACTAAATTGAATAGTAATGAATTTAGAACCTACATTAAGAAGAATCATAATAATTCCAGCAAAAAATTTACTATTATTAAGATACATAATATTACTATTAAAATAAGTTAATCCATTTAAAATAGGTGTAAATATGCTTGTACCTGAATTTAAATTGTCTTTATTTATTTCTTTTGATTTTGTCATATAATATATATTTATAAAAAGTAAAAGATAAATTATATAACCCCAAATTTTTTACACAAAACATTAGATATTACACGAGTATTTCTAATATAAGGCTTGAACAGGCTAAAATTTGACCCCCCGATTATTTTGTATAATCATCTTGTAATAAATTCAAAAAATACTTGTCAATAGAAAGCATTTACATATATATTATTTTATTTTTACTTAAAGAGAAAACAAATTTTTAAAATTATCTCCTTCATAAGGAGATACATTATCTGATATTTTTGAAAAATTATTTACAGAAATTGAATTAGATTGTTTACCTCTTTTAATTGTATTTTCTGTGCCAATTAAATCAAAGCCTTCAAAAGAAGCTGTCTTATCTTTTGCTTTATTATATAATTGTTCTGTTGATGTATCAGAATTAAAACTGGTTGTAACATTTATTTTAGGAATATTTTCAGTTTCTGTCTTATTTACTGCCGTTTGTATTTGTCTATTAAGAGTGTTTTTATTAGATATTTCATCATTTGCAGTTTTCATTCCTTCCATAAAATGAATATTACTGTTATTAAAGACAATTATAATAAATAAAACAGAAACAATACCTAAAATATGGTTATTATAACTAATGAATATTATAAGTAAAATTAAAAATGCTCTTCCTAAATAAGTTTCAAAAAGAAAATCAAGTATTCGTTCTTGACTCAATAAAATTACTAATAATAACATAGAGATAATTCCAATAATATCTTTACTATAAAGCTTAAATGACATTTATATAATTTATATATAAATTATTTTGAAAGATAAATAATTATTTCAGTGTTTTTGGTAAATTTTTATCTGCTTTTTAATTAAGAAGAATGTCTTTAGCAATGTGTGCTGCTCCATTTGATGAAAATTTAAATAATATAAATGTTGAAACAGATAATTTAATAAGTAAAAAAAGACAACAAACACATAATAAAACACAAAAAATCTACCCAAAAGAAAATTTTACAAGTAAAAATTTTAATTCTCAAAAAGTAAATTCAGTTTTAGAACAAATACATAATAAAACTAGTGAAGATGATGACGAAGATGATAATTTACATTTTAATCCTCCTCCACCACCTGAATCAGTAGGTGTAGAAAAAACAAAATCCACTGAAAATATGGAAAATATGCTTAATAATAATAACTTAAATATGTATAAATTTATGGGAAAATCACCACAACCAAATTATAATGAAAATAATTTGGATTTAAATAATTACCAAAGCAATTATTTAGATAGTAAAAGTGTTGATGAATATTATAAAAAAGTTTTACCTGAATTTTCATCACAAAAAAATCAAGTAAATCGTCAATATTATAATTCATTTGTAGATAATCAAACAAATACAAATATTGGTCATAATGATGTGTTACTTCAAAAGTTAAACTATATGATAAATTTATTAGAGGAACAGCAAGATGAAAAAACTAGTAATGTAACAGAAGAAGTTGTATTGTATACATTTTTAGGGATTTTTATTATTTTTGTAGTTGATTCATTTGCCCGTGTTGGAAAATATATACGATAGTATATTGTAAAAATATATAGAATAAAATGACTTAAACCAATATTAATATGTATATAAAAATGATAACAAAATATTTAATAATACATAATAAACATGAAGGTTGTTATGATTTTCATTATTATGAGGATAAAACAACCAAAATGAGGTTGACATCTATAACTATAAATCCTCCAAAAGTTTTTTATTTTAATGAGAAAGAATCAGCTCACGAATTTTTCAATCAATATATAAATGATATTGATGTGTTAGATATTAGATGTAAAAAAGAAAATGATGAAGTTCATCATATTGATTATTGTACGTGTGGTTGTATTGAGATGGATGATGATAATAATCCAATATTGTTTTATAATAAAAAAAATCAAATTTTTTTCCTTGAAACAGGAGCACAAATGTATACTGTTCCCGCAGAATTGGGAACTGACATTAGCCACTTTAATTTAACAAATAAATTAATTAGAACTTGTAAAAATCTAGGAAAAGATCAGTTAAAAAGATATGTTGAATTAGGAAAAATGTGTGAAAAATTGTATGATGCCGAGCAAAATGATAATAATAAAAATGACAATAATAAAAATGACAATAATAATAATAATAATAATAATAATAATAATAATAATAATAATAATAATAATAATAATAATAATAATAATAATTAAGTTAAAATGAATACCTTTTTATGATCAAATGTTGGGTATGCAAAGTTATAAAAAAAATATGCTGTGGGGCTAATTATTAAAGGTTTAGTTTTAAGAACAATATTATCAATTATTATTTGATTATGAGATATATTTTCAATAGCAGCAAACCCAAAATAATTTTTTTCTGCTATTTTCCAAAAACTTATTTTAAAACCCTGAATAAAAATAGCATCTTCTGTATTATTTATTGAAGAAAAACATGAAAGTACTTCCATATTTTTTTCAATATAAACGCATGATTTTCTATAAAAATAAGCAGAAATTATAGTATCTTCTTCAAGTAAAACAAATATAAAAATATTTTTGGTCTTAATTAGCTCAATAATATTTGATACTTCTGTATTTATTATTATTTCAAATTTATTTTGTGTATTTTTCATGAAATCATATAAAAAATGAAAATTTTGTTCATTTATTTCTATAAATTTATATATTGAATGTAATTCATTTGGTTTACACCATTTATTTACAGAAAATCCATAAGTAGAATAAACACACAATGGCACTATTCCTGTTAATTCATCTTCTCTCTTAAATAAACTTACAGAGATGTTTTTATTTATATGTCTTTGATTATAATGATGTGTTTGTATAATTTGAGGAGCAATACCTTTTTTTCGTAATTGTTTATCAACACACAAATAATCAACATAATATGCGTAAAATTTGGAATCTTTCTCACCTTTATTAATAAAAATATGAATTGGTCGTGAAGTCATTACACCTATTATTCTGCTGTCATCTATCATAGTTCCTTTTTTTAAGTCAAGTAAAATTTCATTCTCTCTATAAAAAGAAAAAAATGAAAAATCATTGTGACCATTAAAATAAGGTATAATATTATTATTTTTGGGATTAAAATGATTGTCTTTATTTTGTAAATAATGATAACTAATAAAATTTACAAATCTAGATTTATCAAAATCAGTTAATTCTTTATAAACAATAGTTTTAATATTTTTGAAATTTGTATACTTATTTCTCTTTGGTAATGACTGTTCAATTATTCCAGGTGGAAATAACATATAACTTATGTCGTAAACATGAAATACTGGTTGTATTATCCAAAAACCATATTTGGCTTTAAAGTATCCAAATATTACTAAAATAATAATTATTACAAGTAATAATATGTATGATAAATATTCAAACATATTATTTAATGTTTTTTTTTTTTACAATAAATAACTTACTCATTGTTGTAAAAATTTATGATGATTTCATAAAAATATATAAATATTGGTATTCATACGCAACTTTAACAAGGTCAATCTTACCTTGAATAATAAATCCAGCATCTTGTGCCATATTAATAATATCATCTATAGATTCCATGTATAAAATGTGTTCTTGTTTTCGTATTTTACCATCATTAAATTTAAATTTTTCGTCAAAAATAACTGTATTAGAAGTTTCATTTAATTTAAAGTTTGAATTATAAATAAATTCATTGAAATTAATTTTAGTTTTTGTAATTCTTTCTTTTGCATATTTTTGTGGAGATACGATATACAATGGATTACCAGGTGGTAAAATTGGATCAAATTTATTTCTATCTACCAAATGTATAATTAAATATCCGCCAGGTTTTAACCATTCCATACAATTATTGAAAAATTGTTGTTTATTATCTAAGTAATAAATTGTAAAATATAAACAAAGAATATGTGTAAATGTATTATTACTAAATTCGTTTGTATTTAATACATTTCCCAATTTAAAATTATAATTAGGAAAGTTTTTTTTTGATTGGTTTATCATAGATTGTGAATTATCAATGCCTAATACATCAAATCCTTTTTCAGCAATTGTAGCAACATGATGACCAGTTCCAGAACCTACATCTAAAATAACACTTTTTACATTAGGAACGTCTTTATTTATAATCATACCAATTTCATAATCATTTTTAACTGAATTAAAAACTAAAAAATCATAAATACTTGCATAAAAGTCATCATAAATTTCAGGTCCTCTTTTAAACACGAAATCTTGTTGTTGAATAAATCCTTCTTTTTTTTTAAAATTATTGATATATCTGAAAAATACAATAATTATCAAGAAAATGGTTATAAATATAAGTATTTTACCAAAATTTGATAATTTATTGTAAAAATTAGTAATTGATTTAATAGAAGTATTGTTTTTCATCTATATGTATTGTTGTTATTTTTTTTGTGTGAATTTTAAATATATATGTCAGATTCTGAAATAAATGATGTTCGTGAAGTAAAAGATTTTAAGGGTGTTACATTTTCAAAGTTTAAAAAAAGTGATGTACGAAAAGAATTACTAAATAGTTTAATAAAAGTAAAAATAGAACCAGCATGTTATTGGAGTGCTGAATTAATATGTGCTTGTCATTATAGTGAATTATGGGAAATAATATTATATTTTTACAGTAAATATATTCATTTAGGAAATCCTAAAATTGCTATATATTTAGAAGTAAGAATAAAAACTTTTAAAGAAATTGTAAAAAATGGATATAATAATAATGAATTAAAATTAAGAAATAATGACAAAATACGACAATTATTTTGTGAAATAATGTGTGTTCTTTGTGATGCTAAAAGAAAACATAGTTTTGATAATATTAAAATAAAAAAAGAAGATTTTGATATGACTCAAATAACAGATAGATTTAAAGCTCCAAATACTCAATATGCTGAAGATATATTTAAAAAAGAAGATCCAAAAGAATTATTTGTAGCAATAAATGAACTTTGTTATAATTTATCTGATGAAAGTAAGAATATTATTCAAAGTTGTTATTGGATAGAATGGATTATTGAATTTGAAAGTATTTGTAAATTAAAAAAAACTAAAATAAAATGTGAACGCAGAAACAATATTCAAGTTGAAAGTAAAAGTCAAATGGATTTAGTTTGGATTATTTGGGATATATTTTTAACAAAATCAAAATCAAAATCAAAAATTTTACAAAAAATAATAAATGCGTTATTGTCTTTATTCACATTAAAATATACAAATGGAACAGCTAAAAAACGCAAATATATTATGTATTTTGTAGTATCACTTTTATGTGAGACTATTAATTTGAATGATGAAATAATAAGAGATGAACAAAAAATGGTTGTTTCTAATATATTAAAAAAAATAAATTTGGTATATAAACAAATAAAGAAAAATGAAGAATCACCTGGAACAGATTATTTATTTAAAGATATTAAAAATTCTAATTTAGAAAAAACAATTGAAAAATTAGAAGCTATAGATACATTTGGAGAGAAATTTTTACCAAGAATATAATTATATATATATATATATATATATATATATATATATATATATATATATATATAAAATTATATATATATATATATATATATATAAAATGGAAGAAACCAAAAACAATATGAAAACAAAAACTTTACGACATTCTAAAAAAAATAATAATATTTCTTGGACAAAAAAATATCGTGGAGAACATAAATTGTTGTCATCAAAAATGATATTACGTAATTTTGAAAATGAAATATCAGTATATTTTTTTGAAATGTTATTAATGATTAAACTTTTTCACTGGAAAACTTATAGTTATTCAATACATAAAGCAAGTGATAACATTTATTCAAAAATTAATGAACACATGGATAGATTTATTGAAGTATTATTAGGAAAATCAGGAGTGCGAATTGATTTATCACATAAAAAAAGTATTTCTTTAATAGATGTTAATAAAAATACACAATTTATAAGTAAAATAAATAATTTCAAAAGCTATTTAGTAAATTTATCAAGTCATAAAGCTATGAAATTAATGGCAAATATGGATCTATTTACTATTAGAGACGAATTACTTGCGGACCTTAATCAATTTTTATATTTATTAAGTTTACAATAAATGCGAATATATAATAAAAATAAATATATATATTTTTATTATAATGGATAATTCAAGTGAAAATATATCAAAAACTATTTTACAATCAAATGAAATGGCGATGCCTAGTATAAATATTGATAACTCTAATGATTATTTAGGTTCTTTAAGTTCTAATGATTCAGGAACATTTTTAGATTCTATAAAAAATATTTCATTAACAACATGGTTAATCATTATTTTTATTCTTGCTCTTTTAGGAATTAATATTTTTATTTATTTAGCAAAAGGAACACAAGATATTAGTAATTTTTTTACACCATTATTTAAAAAATTGTTTGGTGGGCTTGTAATAACTGGTAGTCAAATTGTAGATGTTACAGCAACTGGTACAAAAGCTGTTGTAAATACAACAGCAGATACCATAAATACTGGTTTGACTGATATTCAAAATGTTTTACCTCAAGGTGTTCAAGCACAAACTACTGTAAAAAACACACCAGTTCAAAATACAATACCTCAAGCAGATGTATTACAAAATAATACCTTAAACCGTGCTTTAAATACATCAAACGCACAACAAAGTAATAAACAAGATTATCAAGAAGATGAATCTACTAGTAATATACAAATGGGAGGAACAAAAACAGGTTATTGTTATATAGGCGAAGATAGAGGTTATAGAAGTTGTGCATATATAGGTGTAAATGATACATGTTTATCTGGTGAAATTTTTCCAACAAATGAAATATGTGTAAATCCTAATTTAAGAACATAAATATAACTTTATATAGTAATAATAACTGTATTTGAAAAAGGTGATGAATACACATTACTAATAGCAGTTATATAATATTGATAAACACCTATGATAAGATTATTTATTGTAAATGTAAATGTATTTGAAGTAACATTTATTAATAATTTGTTATTTTGAAAAATATTAAAACTAGTAATAGGAACACATACATTTGGTGTTGCTGTCCAATTCAAAGTAATTGAATTAGTAGAAATTTGTAAAAATGACAAAATAGGTGAGTAAGGAGTAGCAGCAGAAGTAAATAATTTATAGTTAATTGGCCATTTATTAGTACTATTATTCATTGTGTATCTTTGTCTTGGATACCAAGTTTGTATTTTAGGATTCCAATATAAAGGAGTAATTTTTCCTGGAACATCAGAATCAGTACTAGGATAGTAATTATTTTGAAATGTTTTTTCAACAATATATCCAGTACATGGATTTTCATAAACACTACATAATAGATTTCCTCCATCTTTAAATATAGATTTTTCACAATTATATGGATTATCATTATTAAAAATAAATGGACCAGCAGGATTATTTGGTTGTCCAGGAATTAAATTATCTGGTGGATATTCTATATAATTAACTCTTTTTAAACTAGTAGTATTTGGATTTGTATATGTTTCAGTTTGAGTAGCCCAAGTTCTAGTTCTATTTACCCATAATCCTTTTGCTATTTGTGTATAACGCTGTTTTTTTGTGAGATTAGAACTATTACTTTTATATTGTAAAACATTACCTTTATTTATTAATGCTGTGCGATAATAAAATTCATTTAAAGTTATATATTTTTTTGTAAAAGGGTCATAATATAAATTATCGTTATTTGTGTCAAAAGTACACTTATTTTCTACACGATACCAAGCTTTTGGAGGTTGAGGCAAATATCTATATGTCATTTGATATATATAATTGTTAAAATTTTATTATTTACAAAAATAAAATTTTATATAAAAATTATGGATTATACATATCATTAGAACCATAAAAGAACCATCTTAATGACAAATAGTTAGGATTCTTGAGATTAATTCCATTGTTTCCAATCATTTTAGTATTTGGTCCTTTTTCAACAATACTTTGAATAGTGGCAGTTCCTAAAGAATAATTATAATACCATAAATTAGAAATATATCCATCAAAACCACCATTCATTCCAACATAAACATCACCAAAATTTTGTTTAGGCACACCCATTAAAGTAACACTTCTAGTAATAGTTCCATTTATAAATACATCAAAAGTTTTATTAGAACATCTCATCATAACATTAACCCATTTATTTAACGGTATATCAGGAATAAGTATTTCTTCATTAATCTCATTAAATGTATTCATCATAACAACTAAAGTATTTGAATTTGGTGCTATGTAAAGTCCTGGAGCATTATTAGGAAAATTTAAACCATTACTATTTAAATTACTATTACCTTTGTAAAAAACGTGTTTATATTGTCCTTCTAAATATTGTAAATTATTTATGTAAATCCAAACAGACCATGTAAATTCAATACCATCACTGGCATTTACAGATCTATAAATAGTAACGGTATTATTATTACTTGGGTCTTGTGGATAAATAATTGCTTGAGTAGCATCAACCATACCATCAATTAAATGAGGTGATTGTTTAGGTCCTAAAAAATAAGACATAATTGAAATACCTACTCTTAACAAAAAAATAAAAGCAAAAATAACAATAATTAAAAATGCAAATTTTGCTACTAAACTATTTGATTCTAAAAATTCTCTAGTTCCAAAAGTGCCTTTACTTGTTGAAAATGTATTATATCCTGAATTATTGTTCATTATATATATATTAAATAAATAAGAAAATTTTATTAAATTGTAACACTACTTTGTGTTGTTCCATTTTCAATTAAAGAAAATTGTATTTGATATGATGAGAATAAATTTGAAAACATATTACCTCCGTAACCTTTAACATAAATATTGTAAACATCTTGTGGATTTAATGAATTAGGATAATATTGAAATTTAGAAGTCCAACCATCAAAACCACCAGCAGGTGTTACATAAACATTTGCATTATTATTTATACTTGCTACACCTGGAAGCAAACATGTTCTAACTAATTTTCCATCAATATAAATATCTAGTGATCTTCCATAAACACTTACTACTAAATTTACCCACTTTTGAACAGGAATATTTGCAACAGAACAAGTGTGAACAATTGTTTTTCCACCAGTAGTAGGTTCTTGGTCTGAGCCTGGATAACAACCTAAAGATACTTGAATGTTATTTTCAACTGCTCCTAAAATAACTGCGGGACAAGGATCTACACCACTAATACCACTTATAGAACCACCATCATTTTTACTTAGAGCACCCATTCTGCCAAAAATTACTTTAGGATAACCATAACGATAATTAAAATCATTTATGTAAAACCAAATAGAGTACGCAAAATTACTTGAAGGAACAGAAGAACCATTTGTTGCTAAAGAACTCGCATTAATTGTTGAACTAGTTTGACCATTTTGTAAATTTTGAAGAGTGTAAGGGTCTGTAAAGATATATTTCAAGAACATTATTATTAAAATTATGACAACAATAGTTATAACGATGCTTAAAGGACTCATTGTATAATATAGATTTAGAAATAATCTACTTAATTTGATGAATAATTATTTTTATACTTACATATTCAAAAATTTACAGGTTTGTAGACAAAAACAAATTGCTTGTTAATTAGAGATAATTGTTTTGTTTGTTTTTTTTGGAGCAGGAGGTGTTTTATTTTTCATTGAATTATAAATATAATAAATATTAATTGTTGTTAAAGGTTTGTTATAATAAATAAAATTACATATTCCTCCTTTAATTCCATTGTTTGAACCAATTATTAAAGAATCTAAACTTAAAAAAGGCACTACTTCTATAGCAGATTTTACCAATTCACCATTTAAAAATATATCTAAAGTTCCACTATTATAATTGATAATTATATTGTTCCATTTTTGTAATAAAAAATTATTATTTACATAAATAATTCTATTACCATTATCATCAAACTCCAACATTTGATTATTACTATTTTCTTTAAGGTCTTTTTGTTGTATTGTAATTATTAATGTATTTGTACTAGCTTTATAAAGAACATTTGGTTTTTCTCCAAAATTCATTATAGAAGTGTATTTTGAATAATTTGTGCTTGTGCTAGGAGGTGCTGAATCAATAAATACCCAAAAAGAAATTGCGTATTGATAATTAAATTTATCACTTCCATTTAATTCTTGATAATTTCCTAATGTATTTAATGTATCAATTGAAATAGGATTATCAACCAATAGTTTACCACCTTGACTAGATATTAATTCTTTAAATGTTGGTAAATAATAATAAATTAAAGCTAAAGATATAGTTACTAATATTAAAATTATAGAACCAGTTGTTTCAGAATCATATTTAAAGAAAAACAATTTTATAATAGAATCAAACACATCAGAAAATAAGCAAGGTATATATAAAAATAAATTTGCGAATATATCAAAAAACGCACTTTTTTTTGAATTATTTTGAGGTAATTTTACATTTATTGTTTTATAAATTAATGTTAAAAATGCTATTACTAAAAGAATATTTAAAATAAAACTTACAATACTAGATTGACCAGATAAATTTTGAATAAAATAAACAATAAAGGCAATCATAATACATGAAAAAGTGAAACCAAATAATATCAAAAGTGATTTTTTGAAAAGATTTATTTTTGTTTTAGAAGATTCGCTTGTAGTTGTATTTTGAAATAAATTAGATACTAATAATATTGACCATAAAATACAAATAATTAAAATAAATGGTAAAACAATACTAGATGTATTAACATCATTTAAAAAACCTCCAGGATATGTAATTATAATAATTGTAATAACAACTAAAAATAATATAAATAATATACTACTTATAACAGAAAATTTAGAAAAATTTTTTAAAAAATTATTTGATTCATTTTTATTTGAAATTTCATATTTTTCTGGTAATGTTAGTAAAACAATTAAATATAAAAAAGCAAATACACCTAATAATATTGTTAAAATAGAAGATGTTCCGTAATATTTTTGAATTAAACCACCTGGATCTACAGAATAATACACAATACAAATTGTAATAAGACAGAAAAATAATATGATTGTTTTTATTCTCTCATAGTTAATATTAAAATTTTCTATATGTTTAGTTTGTAAACTTTTGTAAAATAATAATAATGATAAAATTAAAGTTACTGGAGTAATTATATAAGCATAATCATTTAATATATTACTAGGTAACAATCTAAAAAATAGTATTAAAAAAATTGTATATATAATAATATATGTTACACTATTTATTTGATTAAATAATTTACTTAATTCTTTAAAACTTGGAAGTAAAGCTATACAAAATATTAATAAAATAAAAATGAAAGAAATTATAATAAATACATTTGCCAAAGCAGCTTCATTTGTTTGAGGTTTACTAAATACATATCCTTTATTGAAAATAACTACAAATACTAATATAACCAATATAATAATAATAATAATAACTGGTAAAAAAGTTGCTATTGAGTTTATTCTTGATAATACTTTTTCATTATCATTTGATTTATTCATATTTATTAATATATATAGATACAATAAAATTACTACTTATTACAATTTATTTGTGATGTGAAAATATTATTGCCGTACAATATCTGTTCCCATTATTCATTACACCTTTTGTAATTTCCAACACCGAATTTCACGACATAAAAAATAAAAAAGGGTTGAACGGCTTGTCGGTAATTAGTTAAATTCCAAAGGCTTGAACAGGTGTAAATAATATTTAACAGAGACTTGAACTACATATTTTCACTTGCTGTTTTCTTTCCATGACAATTTCTACATAAAGCAATTAAATTACCAACATCATTGCCACCACCATATTCTAAACGCAATTTATGATCTATTTCAAATGTATGGTCTAATTGACTTTGACAATGACCACATTTCCATTCTTGATTAGCAGCAACATATTTTTTTTTTGTTTCACTAACTGATCTTTTTGTACTATTTTTTCCAGAATTTAATATTTTTTGATTAGAATTAAATTTTGATGGTTCTAAACCATTGAAAGATTCCATAAATCCTGTTTCATTTTTTGATGTTAAATCAAACATTGGAGAGAATAATTCCATTGATGATTTATCAATAGGCATATATTTTACAAGATTTGTGGCATTTGCCAAAAAATTTTTCCCATCATTAGGATTGCGTTTAATTAATAAAAATATTCCTATTCCTATTATAGCATAAAAAATCATTGTGTAATATTTTTTGTATGACATTAACATTTTTGTATATTTGCCATCATGATACGCATTATATATTAAAAATGCTGTAATTAATATTATCCAAATTTCTGTTCTCATTATATAATATATATTTTAAATTAAATTCTAAAATATATATTATTTATTTTTGTCCCATTATCATACTATTTTGTTGTCCTATTAACATAGTACTTTGATTTTTTGAAAGTTTAAGAAATCCAATAATAACAAGGAATAACAAAACATAAGGTATAAGAACTAAAAACCATGATAATGATTTGAAACCTTTTTTACATAACCAACTTAAAATAAATGTATAAATGAAAGCAAATATTAATTTACCTAAAATGGCAATAAAATGAAATCCACTAAATAAACCAATTATGATAGAGATAATAGCAATAGCAAAATATAATTTTGCGGGGGTGCAAAGTTTTTCAAAATCCTTAAACATACTAATAATATATGTTTATATATTATTTTGTAATAGTATTTTATTATTTTTTATTTTTTATAGTTATTTTCTATTTTTTATTTTTTATTGTTATTTTCTATTTTTTATTGTTGTTTTTAAAGATGACTTGTTCTTATATTTTTTTAAACGTATAGAATATTTAGTTGTTTTCTTTGCTAAACCTTTAGCTTCGGAAAATAATTTTGACGAAGTTTCTCTACTTAATGACCTAGAATTTTTAAATTCATTTTGAATAAAGTTATTTATAGATACTAAATCATTTTCTAAATCATTGATGTCAATTGGTTTTACTCTTGGTTCATATAAATATTTTAAAAAAATTTCTCTAAGTTTAAAAAATAATTCCATTTGATTTTTTGATAACTCATCATAATTTTCATATAATAATTCAAAAAGTGGCAAATAAGTTATTATAAACCCCCAAATATCAATTATTTTTATGAATATTTCATCCAAGTAAATACGCATATTTAATAAACCATTTGGTTTAAAGTATGTGAAATGTAAAAGAACATTAATTAAATAATTTTTTATATATTTTTTTGTATAATTTTCTTCAATTTCATTTTTTATTTGTGAAATTGTCATATTTGTTAATTTTTTACTAAATATCATATAAAAAATGTTATTTATGTAACTATAATGACCTTTACCTCTTTTTATTTGCCATTTTTTCAAATATTCTGGTACAAACTCTTCTAATCTTTCTTTTGTAACAGAATGGTCTTCTTTTAAAAATTCTGTATATTCTGTAATAAAAAAATCAGTAAAAAGTAAAATTGAAAAAGGTACGTTAAATTGAAGTGGGCGATTTCTCCAATTATTAGGAAATTTACATTTGCTTTTAGGAATATATTCAACAGTAAGACTCCAATCTATTAATCTTGTTTCCATATCAATATTACTTTCATCAACTAATATATTAGAATCTTTAATATCACTATGAAAAATATTATTATTATTCATTGGAATAATTCCTTCTTTCAATAAAGAAATTAAACAATTATTCCATTTTATTAACTTTTTATAACTTTTATTTTCAAGAATAAATTGTTCTACAGTAATTCCTCCATAAGGAATATTTATTAATTTTAATTTGTTTAAAGATTGATTTATATTTTTAAGTGTAATATCATCTTTTGGTAGTGCGGTACATTCATTATAATTTTTTAAATCATTTTTTGTTAATTTTTCAGGACTACAAATACTACAATTATCAATTAAAAAATATTTTTTATAATTTGGTATATTATCTATTTTTTTTTTAATTTCAATTATTTCATTATATTCTTCTTCAGCATGTTTTATTGTCATTAATTTACTAATTTTATTTTTATCTCTTGTGTTTTTTCCAAAACATCTTAAAGCAGGTTTAAATATACAACCATAACCGCCTGATGACAGTAATTTACCTCCTAGTTTATCATTTTTCATTATTTATATATATATATGATATTATTTTCACTTATCGTATAAATAGTAAATTAATACAGATAATGAAATAATTAAACTACAATATATAATTTTTTTACTCAATTTGTAATATTCTATTTGTTTTATATTATTTGGTTTATAATGTTCATAATATTTTAAATAAAATTCGTTCAATGTAATTTTAGGTTTTTCCAATTTTTCATTTATTTTATTGTGTATGAACCAAACCCATTTTACAAAAGATTCTTTATTATCTAAATAAGGTTGAATAGGATAATCGTTTAATAATTTACTAAAATCAGTTGCTATCTTTTCAACAGGAATAAACATTGGAATATTTTGAACAAATTCATAGTATTTTTTTTTTGTTATACTATTTGGATGATTTGGATATGATATTGCTATTGTATGAAAAAAAAACCAATAATTAGGTCCCCAAACTTTTGGATCAAGATTAGCCATTAGACTAAAATGATATAAAAACAATTTTCTTTAAACATATATGAATAAAAATTCAAATGTATGTAATAATTGTGGAAAACAAGGTCATCAATTAAATCAATGTAATTTACCTATTACTAGTTATGGAATTATCGTTTTTAAAATTATTGATGAAAAAATTCAATATTTAATGATTCGTAGAAAAGACAGTTTTGGATATATAGACTTTATTAGAGGTAAATATTTGCCTTATAATATTTTTCAAATAAAAAACATAATTAATGAAATGTCAATATCAGAAAAAAAAAGATTATTGGAAGAACCTTATGAAAAATTATGGAAAAATATGTGGGGTGAAACATCAAAAACACCATATAAAAATGAAGAGGCATTATCAAGTAAAAAATTTGATATAATAAAAAATGGAATAGAAATTGATAATAAACAAGTGACACTAAAAGATATAATTAATGAAAGTACCACAGACTGGAATGAAACAGAGTGGGAGTTTCCAAAAGGTAGGCGTAATTTTAAAGAAAAAGATTTAGATTGTGCTTTACGAGAATTTGAAGAAGAAACAGGATTATCAAGAAATAATATAAGTATTATAGAAAACTTAACACCTTTTGAAGAAACTTTTATAGGAACAAATCATAAATCATATAAACATAAGTATTTTTTAGCTTATATGAATAATAGTTTGGAAAATTTAAGTAATTATCAAAAAACAGAAGTAAGTAAGCAAGAATGGAAATCATTAGAACAATGTTTAAATTCAATAAGACCATATAATTTAGAAAAAATTAAATTAATTAAAAATGTTAATAAAGTATTAGAAGAATATAGATTATATTATTAATATATAAGTATTATGTCAGAAAAAAAAAAGAAATTATTAATTGTAGAGTCATCATCAGATTCTTCTAAAATATCACCTAGTATAAAAAAATCAGTAAAAAATGAAGGAGAAAAAATTAATTTTTCTTCTAATGAATTAACTTCATCATCAAGTTCATCATCAAGTTCATCATCAAGTTCATCAGTTCCTTCAATAATTTCTGATTCATTACCATCTATAAGTTCTAATATAAAATTAGCTTCGTCTTCATCTATTCCAACAACAAATTCTAGTGATGTTAAAAAAAATGAAAATGTTGTAATATTAAATCCGTGCGATACAAATTTAGAATCTGAATACAAAAAATTAAATTGTACCGAAGAGAATTATTATACAAATAATTGTAATAAATTTTTATTGAAAAGAGAGTTAGTTGAAAGAAAATGTTTAGAAAAACAACTAGAAGAAAATGAATTTTTATATCCAAATTTAAATGACATTAATTTTAACATAAAAATAGCAAAAAAAAAAGAATTTAATGATGCCAAATATGATGGAACAATACATAAAAATATTAAAGAACAGGCTGATATAATATCTAAAGCAGAGTTTGAATTAGCTCCTCATCAAGTTTTTGTAAAAAACTTTTTATCATTTCAAACACCATATAACAGTTTATTACTTTATCATGGTTTAGGTTCTGGAAAATGTATGAAAAAAGATACACCTCTAATAATGTCAGATGGAAATATTAAAATGATACAAGATATACAAGTAGGAGATTTATTAATGGGCGATGATTCAAAACCAAGAAAAGTATTATCTTTAGCAAGAGGAAAAGACAAAATGTATGATGTTATTTCAAAAAAAGGAGAGAAATATACAGTAAATGAAGAACATATTCTTTGTTTAAAAGCATCAGGATTTCCAAAAATTTGTGAAAATAAACATAAATTAAATTCAAATTTCAATATTCAATGGATAGAAAATAATGAATTTAAATCAAAAACTTATATTTATAATGATGTAAATATTGATGAAAAAGAATTAATAAAAACCCAAGCTTATAATTTTTTTGATAAAATAAAAAAAAATACATCTGAAAATATTGTTGAAATTTCTGTTAAAAATTATTTAAATTTATCTAAAAATAAAAAAGGTGTTTTAAAAGGATATAAAGTTCCAGTTGATTTTCCAGAAAAAGAATTGCCATTAGATCCTTATATGTTAGGTTATTGGTTAGGTAATGAAAATTATACAGATGCTGTTATATCATGTAAAGATTCTGTTGTTTTACATTATTTAAATACAAAATTAAAAAAAAACAATTTAAATTTAAATTATAAAAGCAAAAATGATTTTAGTATTTCAGAAAATGATTTAGTTAAAAATAATATATTTAAGAATATAATAGAAAACTTAAATTTAGTAAAAAATAAACATATACCAATTATTTATAAGTGTAATTCTAGAGAAAATAGGTTAAAACTTCTTGCTGGTTTATTAGATAGTAATGGTTATTTAACAAATAGTGGTTTTAAATTTATACAAGAAAATGAAAAATTAATGAACGATATAATTTATTTATCAAGAAGTTTAGGTTTTTCTTGTTATAAATCACAAAAAAATACTAGTTTGTCATATAAAAATAAAATAGTTAATAGAATAAATATAAGTGGAGAAGGAATAGAAACAATACCAACTATAATACCAAAAAAACAAGCAGAAGCTAGAAAACAAAAAAAAAATGTTTTAGTTACAGGAATTAAAGTTAAATATGTTAATGAAGATGACTATTATGGTTTTACATTAGATGGTAATTGTAGATATTTAATTGGAGATTTTACTGTAACACATAATACATGTAGTGCTATTGGTGTATGTGAAGAAATGAGAGATTATATGAAACAAATGGGTATTACAAAAAGAATAATAATTGTGGCATCTGAAAATGTACAAGATAACTTTAAATTACAATTATTTGATGAGAGAAAGTTAAAACTTGTAGATGGAATATGGAACATACGAGCGTGTATAGGTAATAAATTATTAAAAGAGATTAATCCAATGAATATGAAAGGTATAACAAAAGAAAAAATTATTAGTCAAATAAAAAACTTAATCAATACATATTATTTATTTTTAGGTTATGGTCAATTTGCTAACTATATTATAAAAACAATTCATTATAATGAAGAGTTAGAAAAGATAAGACAAAAAAGAATAATAGAAAAAGAATCTAATAAAGAAACACGAGAGAAAACAAAAATTCAGCTTATTGGGAAAGAAAAAATAACTTTGAATCAAAAAATTATAAAAAGGCTTAAAAATGAATTTGATAATCGTTTAATAGTTATTGACGAAGTCCATAACATAAGAAAAACAGAAGATAATGAAATAAAAAAGTAGCTATAAAATTTAGAGTTACTTGTAAGAGCAGCACAAAATATTCGGTTTTTATTACTTTCAGCAACACCGATGTACAATAGTTATAAAGAAATAGTGTGGTTATTAAATTTAATGAACACCAATGACCGTAGAGGTAGAATTGAAACAAGTGATATATTTGATAAAAAAGGAAATTTAAAGAAAAATGGTGAAGAATTATTAATAAGAAAAGCAACAGGTTATATATCTTTTGTACGAGGAGAAAATCCTTATACATTTCCTTATCGTGTATATCCAAATGTATTTGCCAAAAAAAATACATTTAATTACATTCCATATCCATCTTATCAAATGAATTTAAAAAAAATTAAAAATCAAGAAAAAAATAGAATACTTAATTTATATTTAATAAAAATAGGTAATTGTGAAAATTGTGGTAATTGTCAATATTGTGCTTATAAATATATAATATTTAATTTAAGAAATAAAAATTTATCAATAACTACAAAAAAAGGAGTAATGAAAGAAATGCCTAGTTTTGAAAACATGGAATCATTTGGTTATACTTTATTACAAACACCACTTGAAGCATTAATAATTTCATTTCCTTATCCAGGATTAAAGAATGTTATAGATACTATTCCAACAAATAATTATTCAGATTTAATAGAAGAAAGTTTTGAAGATAAAAAAGTTGATGATGAAAACATGAAAGATGAAGAGTTTAAACCAGTTTATAATAATGATTTAAAAATTGATGTAGCTTTTGAAACTGATATTTTAGAAGAAGAGGGTAATGAAGAAGGTGAAAGTCAAAGTGCTGGGCAATCATCACCAGTTATATCTTTTTCTGAATCTCAAAATAAACCTATGATAAGAATAGACCCTCGTGATTTAACAGGTAAAAATGGATTAAAACGAATAATGAATTTTGTAGATGAAAAATCTCCACCAATAAAAGGTAGTTTTGAATATAAAAAATCAACTTTAGATAATTATGGTAAAATTTTTTCACGTGATTTAATTGGAAATTACAGTGCTAAAATTAAAAATATTTTAGATAGTATTGTAATTAAAACAATTGATAATGAAAATAAAATAGCAGAGGGTGTTATTTTAATTTATTCACAATATATTGATAGTGGTTTAATACCCGTAGCATTAGCACTTGAAGAAATGGGTTTTACACGTTATGGAGAAAATGTAAAACCTTTATTTAAAAACAGACCATCTGAAGTTGTTGATGTGCGAACAATGAAACCACCTACTAATAAAAAAGATTTTATACCTGCTCGTTATTCAATGATTACAGGCGACCCAAAATTATCTCCTAATAATGTTTTTGAAGTAAAGGGATTAACAAATGAAGATAATGTTCATGGTAATAAAGTAAAAATAGTTTTAATTTCAAAAGCAGGTTCAGAAGGTATTGATTTAAAATTTATAAGACAAGTCCATATATTAGAGCCATGGTACAATATGAATAGAATTGAACAAATTATAGGAAGAGCAGTTCGTAATTTTAGTCATAAAGATTTAGAGTTTGAAAAACGAAATGTTCAAATTTTTATGTATGGAACAATTCTTGAAAATAATAAAGAGGAAGCTGCTGATTTATATGTTTATCGTGTTGCGGAATATAAAGCAGTTCAAATAGGACATGTTACACGTGTTTTAAAAGAGACTGCTGTTGATTGTATTATTAATCATGATCAAACAAATTTTACACAAGAAATAATGTCAGAAAATTTAAATGAAGAAATAACACAAGAATTATCAACAGGTTTAGTATTAAATGATTTTAAAATAGGAGATGCTCCTTTCTCTCCAGCTTGTGATTATATGGCAAAATGTAATTACGATTGTATTCCAAATAAAAAAATAAATGATGATGAACTAAATGAAGACACATACAACGAAAATTTTATTAGATTGAATTCTGAAAAAATTATTCAAAAAATTAGATTACTTATGAAAGAACGATTTTTTTATAATAAAGATACATTATTAAGTTTGATACAAACACCCAAAGTATATCCTTATGTCCAAATTTATGCTGCTTTAACCAATTTAATTGAAGATAATAACGAATTTATTGTTGATAGGTATGGTAGAAATGGTCGTCTTATAAATATTGGAGACTTCTATTTATTTCAACCAGTTGAAATATTAGATAAAAATATTTCTATTTATGATAGGTCAACACCAATTGATTTTAAACATAATATGATAAATTTTGAAATAAATCAAAAAGCATTGAAACCCGTTATTGATAAAAGAAATTTAAAAAATATCGTTTTTGAAGAAGAAAGTGTTACAATTTCAAATGGAAAACTAATATTCAAAGAATTAAATACTAATTTTGAAACAACTCGTGAATACACAAAACAAATAAAAGTTCAAAAAGGAGATGATAATTGGTATAAACATTGTGGAATTGTTTTAAGGAAAATGACAAATGAATATTCAAATTGTAAAGAATATTTGTTAGAATTTTTAGTTGCTCATATGATAGAATTGTTATTATATCAAGAAAAATTAGATTTGTTAAATTATATTTATTCATTAGAAAAATTACAATCAGGAACTTTAGAATCTTTAATCAAGGATTATTTTGAGAGAAGAAGTATTTCAACTATTAACTTTAATTCCATAATTCTTTATGATAAAAATAAAAGAAAAATAATGACTTTAAATGATGAAAATGAATGGGTAGAAAGTCGTCCAGAAGAGCAACGTGAACTTGCTGAATCAAAAGAAGCAAAACACATTTTTTCTTTTAAAATAAGTGATTATAACAATATTATAGGATTTATTGGTTATGAAAAAAAAAATAATTATATGGTTTTTAAAACAAAAGATATGTTGGCAAAAAGAGATACTGGGGCAAGATGTGATGAAGCAGGTAAGATAAAAACAATACAAACTATCAACAAAATATTAAACGAAGATAAATTTACAAAAGAAAATACTAAAATTTTGAAAGATACAGATGGAAATGTAATACAAAATGCTATAGGTCAGGTTGAATTATGTGTATATGAAGAGTTTATATTGAGATATTTTGACAGAATTAAGAAAAATAATAAAAAATGGTTTTTGACACCTGAGATGGCAATATATCATAAAATATATACTGTTTTTGTAAAGTAAAAATACAATTTTATTTTTTGTGTGTATAATAAATAAAATTGAAAAAATTTAAAAGAATATATTTATATACATATAATTATGGATGTTATTGGCAAAAAATCTATACAAAATAAATTTAAAAAAAAAGAAGTTAAAATAACTTCTATCTATTCAAGATGTTTAATAACAAGAAATATAGTTTTGCCTATTACTGCCATAGGAAAAAATTTAAAAGAAATTATTGAACAAACAGTCGTATTTAATTTTGAAGGAAAATGTGTAGTAGAGGGTTTTATTAAACCAAATTCTACTAAAATTATTACATACTCAAGTGGAATAATTCAAAGAGGTAATCAAATATCTTTTGATGTAGTTTTTGAATGTCAAGTTTGCTTTCCAGTTGAAGGTACACTTATTTCATGTATTGTAAAAGAAAATACAAAAGCAGGTATAAAAGCTGAAAGCGTTGATGAGATACCAAGTCCAGTTATTGTATTTATTGCGAAAGATCATCATTATTCAAATTCATATTTTTCAGAAATAAAAGAAGGTGATAAAATAAATGTTCGTATAATTGGTCAAAGATTTGAATTAAATGATAATTTTGTATCAGTTATAGGAGAATTAGTAAAGCCACAAACGGATAAACTAAATGAATCATTTAAACCTAAATTGATTATTGAAAATTAATTTTGTTATCTAACTAAAAAGATTTAAAAACATAAATATAAATATAAGTAAAATGGAAGTTATTATGACTACAAATACAATAAATAATTATTCAATTAGTGAATTAAATTATATGAGGGTATCTATTGAAAATATGAGTAAATTTAATCAAGTTGAAGTTCTTAGAATATTAAATAAAAATAATGATGTTATGTTAAATGAAAATAAATATGGTGTTCACGTAAATTTATCAGAAGTAAAAAAAGAAATTTTACAAGAGTTGGCAACATATATAAATTATGTGAATACGCAAGAAATAACTCTTAATGAAGTAGAACGTCAGAAAGAAACTTTTAAAAATATATATTTCACAAAAGATAATAAAGATAATAATCAATTATTATATAATAAGTAATGTCTTTTGTAAAAAAAGAAGATTTATATCAAGAATTTGTTAAACATGTTCAAGATTATATGTTTAATAATACACTAATTTGTAAATGTATAGAATCAAAAATTTGTGAACAATACAATCAAAGAAAAGATAAGTTAGAAAAAGTTCAAAT
>Ga0209084_1001153_pt1 | contig 22878 bp, 22 predicted proteins | sample C_130820_MF_Meta_FD_187309 | JGI IMG/M metagenome (GOLD analysis project Ga0209084, IMG submission 187309) | Freshwater microbial communities from Lake Croche, Canada to study carbon cycling - C_130820_MF_MetaG (SPAdes) (version 2) | ecosystem: Environmental > Aquatic > Freshwater > Lake...
CAATCTTTCCTTGAATTTCAACACGGAAGCTTGGCAGAGCGGTTGAATGCACCGGTCTTGAAAACCGGCGAGGATGTGAGTCCTCCGTGAGTTCGAATCTCACAGCTTCCGCCAGTTATGAAAACTTAGGCAGTCTTTTTTCTATGAAAGCATTGACTGCCTCGTGGTGATCAGGCGTCATGTGCGCAATCGCTTGATATCCAGCGGATATTTCTAACAGCGAATCCAAAGTACTTCTTTCACCTTCTCGTAAAAGTCGCTTGGTCATTCGCAGCACGCCTCCAGGATTAGCGGCAATTTTGGTTGCAAGCTTTAGTGCTTCTTCCATCAATTTTTCCGGTGGTACTACTTTTGATACAAGACCGCATGCAAGTGCTTCTTGAGCGCTGAGAGAGTCACCAGTAAAAGCCATTTCAGCAGCTTTTGACATGCCTACCGCGCGAGGTAAGAGCCAAGCACCACCGTCGCCAGGAACGATTCCTACTTTGACAAAACTTTCAGCGAAGGTGGCCTTTTCAGAAGCAATCCGGATGTCGCACATGCAGGTAAGGTCTAGGCCAGCTCCGATAGCAGGACCATTTATAGCGCAAATTACTGGAACATCTAGGTTATATAAGGCCCTTGGTAGGCGTTGAATACCGTTGCGATACTCTTCTCGAATTGTTTCTGGAAGAAGTTTTTGGTTCTGAAAGCGCAGCATGTCTTTCACATTCCCCCCCGAACTAAACACAGGGCCTTCTGCCGTCAGCACCACTACACGAATCGATGTATCAAGGCGTATAGCACTGCAAGCCTCTACCAACTCATCTACTGCGGTATTGCCAGTCAAAGCATTACGCGTCTCGGGTTGACTCATCGTGAGAATTTGAATAGCGCCATCGCGCTGGGTTTTTAAAAATGAGGCCATGTGATTTTTATATTTTCTAAGTAGTTATAAAGTCGGTAGCACTACGCAATATATCGAGTGACGCGTCCTTGCTATTGGTTACATATGCGCCAGCCATGTCATGCCAATATGATTCAGAGCCTGCTGTTTGTCGCCATACGTGCAAACGCCGTGTGTAGATCTGCAAATCGTATTCGGCCGTAAATCCAATAGCGCCATGCACCGAATGGCTTAGGGAAGCAACTTCTAATGCAGCCTCGCTAGTTCGGGCTTTGGCAACTGCCACGCGCAAGGGTTCAAGTGGAAGCTGTTTCGCCTGAAAACACATTTGCGCTGCCATACGCGCAGCAAAGCAATGCTCTGCCATCACACTGAGTTGGTGTTGTATTGCCTGAAATTTTGCAATAGGTTGACCAAATTGCCGACGCCCACCTGCGTATTGCAATGTTGTATCGAGTACATGTGTCAACGCGCCAGATATGTAGGCCGAGCAAACTGCCGCTTGGATTTCCAGCAAACTGCCAGCACTACTAATGATTGGCGCCTGCTGCCATTGTTCGTGACTCCACATTAATGTGGAGTCCATTAACAATATATCTGGCGTGCGTTGCGCTTTTAACGTAGAGAGTAAACGTATCTCGCCATCAAAACTAACTAGAGCGTGGCTGCTGACCGATCCGCCGCGTACAGCATTACATTGCACAAGCCCATTGAGCAATCGAGCTTGAGACAAACTGATCAACCCTTTAGGACAGGTGATGTTTGCCGCACTAAGTAGGGCGCGCCCCATGATGGTCTCTCCAAAGGGAAGCGGTAAAGCGTATTGGCCGCAAAGTTCAAGCAATGGAAAGAGTTCGCGCAACGACAAGCCTGCGCCTCCCTTGGATTCTGCAAGCAACACATTAGCAAAGCCACTTTCCTCAAGATGGTCCCACAGCGCATGAGTATCAGGCTGTGCCTCAAGTTGACGCACCACAGCGGGGGTGCAATGGTCGGTAAGGATTTGACGCAACGCATCTGTAAATAAATTACTCATAAACTTCCAATTTTCGGTCGCATACTGCTTAGCGCAAACCTAGACCGCGAGCGATCATGCCGCGCAAAATATCTCGCGTACCTCCACGCAAAGAATAAGTAGGTGCGACTTGCGTCACGTAATTGAGTGTTCGTAAAAGTTCTAAAGGTATCTCAGAACTATTTCGCGAGTACAAATCATCTGCAATAGCGCTGGGGATGTACTGCTCAACACCCGTTCCTAAGTCTTTTACTAAAGCCGCCTCGATGACAGGACTTTCACCGCGCACGAGTTGCTCAGTGATAGCAATTGACATGGCGCGTAAAGGTGCAAGTTGAGAGACTATTTTTCCTGCAAGGCGTTGCGCTTGGAGCGTATGGCCCTGCGGTGTGCGAATGTAGGCAAGCCATTCATCAAATAAGACGATGCTGGAGTACAAACGCTCTGGCCCGCTGCGTTCAAACGCTAATTCTGCGGTGACTTGCTCCCACCCAGCGCCCTCTGCTCCGACCAAGGCATCTTGTGACAGTTGAACATTATCAAAAAACACTTCGCAAAAGTGGCTGTCTCCTGCTAGATCGGTAATAGGTCGAATCGTTATACCTGGAAGAGATAAGTCGACAATCAGTTGTGAAAGTCCTTTTTGACGATCGTTAGGTTCGCCACTGGTACGCACTAACGCAATCATGAAATGGCAATGGTGCGCATTGGTCGTCCAGATTTTTTGTCCATTTAGAAGCCAGCCATCTTCATTGCGCGTGGCATGCGTTCGCACACTAGCCAAGTCTGAACCAGAGTTCGGCTCACTCATACCAATGCAAAAGAACGCATTGCCTTGGCAGATAGCTGGCAGATAACGCATTTTTTGCGTCTCGGTTCCGTATTTCAAAATCAACGGGCCACTTTGTCGATCGGCAATCCAATGTGACCCAACTGGCGCACCAAAATTTAGAAACTCTTCTACCAATACATAACGCGCGTAAGCACTTCGACCACCACCACCATATGCTTTGGGTAAAGTGATTCCCAGCCAACCCTGCTGCCCAAGTTGCCGGCTGAATTCTGGCGAATAACCGGCCCACGATCGCGCACGGATATGCGGCGGAATATTTTTTACAGTGTCCGCCAAGAACTTGCGTACAACTTCACGTAATACCTCATCTTCGGCAGGAATCGATTGCGCATTAAGGGAGTTGATCCGACTCATGCCAGTATTCCTTGCAGAAATAATTCATCCATCACTTCATCCGTTAATTGCAAACAATCTTTCAAAATCTCTCGCGTGTGCTGGCCTAATGTAGGCGGAGCATAGCGGTATTGCACAGGTGTTTCTGAAAGACGAATAGGACTAGCTACCAAGGCAATTGGCCCAGCCTTCTCATGGTCCATAGCAATTTGCATTTCGCGGGATTTAACTTGTGGATCAGCAAAAACATCCGCGATGGTATTGATAGGACCGCAAGGCACTCCCACAGACTCTAACAACTCTACCCACGCACTTGTAGTGCGCGTGCTGGTAATTTTGCGCATAGTGTCAATCAAAGAAATACGATTTGCCAATCTTGCGGTGTTGGTGCGATAGCCTTCATCTTGGCTTAACTCTGGGTGACCGCAGGCGTCACAAAAACGTGCAAACTGTCCATCGTTACCTATCGCCAAAATCATATGGCCATCAGCAGTTGGAAAATCTTGGTACGGAACGGTATTGGGGTGCGCATTCCCCATACGCTTTGGAATTTGATCACTATGAAGGTAGTTCATAGACTGATTAGCCAAGCATGCCACTCCCACATCTAGAAGTGCTAAGTCGATGTGTTGACCTTCTCCGGTAAGGTGGCGCGCTTGGATGGCGGCCAAAATGCTGGTGCTGGCATAAAGCCCAGTCAGAATGTCTGTTAGAGCAACGCCCACTTTGATGGGGCCTGCACCTGGACTACCCTCGGGATGGCCTGTAATACTCATCAATCCACCCATTCCTTGGATAAGAAAGTCATACCCAGCTCGTTGCGCATAGGGACCTGTATGGCCAAAGCCAGTGATAGAGCAATAAATAAGTCGCGGATTGATTGCTCGCAAGCTCTGATAGTCAAGGCCATATTGCTGCAAGCTACCCACTTTGAAATTCTCAATCACTACATCGCATTGCTTGGCTAAGTCGCGAACGAGAGACTGGCCGCGAGGCGATGCTATGTCAATAGCGATAGATTTCTTATTGCGGTTCGTGCAAAGGTAATAAGCAGCATCCGAAGTTGGTTCGCCTTGGCCATCTTTTAGGTAGGGAGGGCCCCAGGTGCGCGTATCGTCTCCCGTTTGAGGCCGTTCCACTTTGATAATTTCTGCGCCCAAATCTCCCAGTGTTTGGCTCGCCCAGGGACCAGCCAAAACGCGCGAAAGGTCAAGCACACGAATGCCTGTTAAGGCCGCGGGCTTTAAGGCCGGTGCGTCAGAATGATTTGGGTTCATGAGTGGCTTATTCACCATTGAAATTGTCTAAAGTAGTTACTCTAATGAGTTCGCGCTTAAATGTCTTATTCAGGGTTTTCCTATATTTATTTGTTGTTTTTTTAAGCAAAGATTGAGATTCGTTAAAACAGCTACAAGATTGAATTAGTTAAAAGCGGATTGGATTTGTTAAACATATGAAAACTCTTACCCCTTTTTCAAAACAAAGACGTAGCGCCATGGCTGCCACGGCTTTGATGGCGGTTCTTCCACAAGCTAAATCGCAAGCATCAAGCTATCCTAACAAGCCGATTAAGTTCTATGTACCTTATTCAGCAGGGACGGCGACAGACGTTATTGCAAGAATTTTTACCCAAAAGCTCGGTGAGTTGCTTGGGCAAAACTTCATTATTGATAATAAAACGGGTGCTGGTGGAAACATTTCTGCAGAAAGCACCGCTAGATCTGCCCCTGACGGCTATACGCTAACTTTTTCGACCAGTGCAACCCACGCTACCAATCCAGCCCTTTACGGAAAAGTACCTTTTGATCCGATTAAAGATTTCACCAATATCGCTTTACTGGTTTCGGCGCCTAATATGCTGGTAATCAACCCCAAAATTCCTGCGCAAAATATGGCTGAACTGATTCAATATGCAAAGGCGAACCCTGGCAAATTGACTTATATTTCTGCAGGATCAGGAACATCTCCACATATGTGCGGAGAGCTACTCAAGACTATGGCGGGAATAGACATTCGTCACATACCTTACAAAAATATTTCGCAAGGTTTCAATGATTTGTTATCTGGTGAAGTTTCTATGACTTTTTACCATGTGCCAGTTATATATCAGTATGTCAAATCCGGTAGGTTGCGTGCTTTAGGTGTCGCAACTAAAGATAGAAGTCCTATTGCTCCGGAGGTTCCGCCTATCGCTGACAGCGTTCCTGGTTATGACCTTCGTCCTTGGTGGGGCCTGAGTGGTCCTGCAGGGATGCCCGGTGAAATAGTTGAAAAGTTATACCAAGCCTCGATGGTGGTGATGAATGACTCAAGTAATCGAGAAAAATTTATCAGTCAAGGCATGATCATTACAACAATGAATGGCAAAGAATTTACCGAATTTTCACTGGCTGAATTGGGAAAATGGTCTAAATTAGTACGCGATTCAGGAGCGCGTGTTGATTAGATAACTATATAAATAATTACTCAATTAAGATGCTTTACATCTATGCAGAAAATAATTTAATTTGAAAATTTTCTATGGTTGGCGCATAGCCGCTGCAGCTTGTTCTCTGCAATTTATTCTCTCAGCTTTTCTAACCCAATCATTTGGTGCGTATGTGGCTATCCTTGCTTATGAAGAAGGATGGAGCAAAACTGCTCTCTCTGGCGCTGCAGCTATGCAATCCGTTGAAGCAGCCATTATTGGCCCTGCCCTCGGTTGGATTATTGATCGATTTGGATCGCAAAATATGGTTCGCTTAGGTGTTGTATTTTTTGGCTCGGGATTTTTATTATTTAGCCAGATTGAAACCTTGCTGGGGTTTTATATAAGTTCTGTGCTGATGGCCATTGGGGCTAGTATGACGGGATATTTTCCATTATCCGTTTGTTTAATTCAATGGTTTGAGCGTTATCGCGCGCGTGCTTTGTCTATTATGAGTATGGGTATTGCCCTAGGAGGTTTAGCGGTACCACTGGTTGCTTTATCCATTCAAAACTTCGGATGGCGAACCACTGCTTTGGTATCAGGTGTACTTGCATTAATGATGGGCATTCCGCTGGCTGGGTTCATTAAAAGTCGCCCCGCAGACATGGGGCTTACGGTGGACGGAGAGCCGAAACCCTTGCTTCAAGAAAGTAACAATACCAACGTGAGTGGCTTTATCCAAGTTGAATTTACTGCCAGACAAGCATTGAAAACTAGCGCATTTTGGTTATTAGGCTTGGGGCATGGGTTTGCTTTGTTGGTGGTAACTGCTGTCAATGTGCATGCTATTACCCACTTAAAAGAAGGCCTTGGTTACAGTGTGGCGCAAGCTTCGCTGGCTATCTTGCTTATGACAGTTGCGCAATTAGGAGGTGTCTTACTTGGGGCTGCTATTGGAGACACATTTGAGAAGCGCAAAGTCGCAGCTATGTGTATGCTTTTGCATGCCATGGGCCTTTTGATGCTTACCTATGCAACCCATCCTCTTGAAATTGCAGCGTTCGCTATTTTTCACGGAGTAGCTTGGGGCTTGCGTGGACCGTTCATGCAAGCAATACGTGCTGACTATTTTGGCCGAAACTCTATTGGCATGATTTTGGGATTGTCGGCCGCCATCATTGCATTTGGCCAAATCGCAGGGCCTTTAGTTGCCGGCGTTTTAGCCGACATGACAGGTGATTACAAAACCGGTTTCACAATTTTAGCTTTGATTGCTGCTTCGGGTTCTGTACTTTTTTTGTTAGCACGAAAACCTGCATACTGAAAGGGGAGGATTACCATACCAGCGCCGCCAGAGCCAATAACAAGCACATCACTTTCTAACTTGATCATGAATTGTGTTTTGGCTATGCCAGCCAGATATTTAAACGCATAACAAAGCGAAAGTAAATGTCATCATAAGTTTCTAAGATCTTTTTGAAATTAGGTAAATTTTAAAAGTCTCAGTTAGGTTAGTTCAAATTAGTTGAGAGACTTACCCGAAAGAGAATTTTTTATTTGTATAGCTAGGTACTTAGAATAAATACGACATTGAGCAAAGCTACCAGCGGTGAACCAAAGACCAGGTTGTTTTGTTTCGCACCACATATTGTTTAACTCCTGCCTTTCTTTATCAAATCCCCATACTTCCCCAATGCTCTCAGATATTTCTTTACCAAAGTATTTTTCTACTGTGTATTTTTGACCTTTATAGCCTGTAGCCAAAACAATTGAATCAAATTCAAGTTGCGATTTATTCTTTAGGATAATTCCTTTTGAATAAAAAGATTCAATTTCATTAAAAGACAAAACGGGGATTTTCTTTTCAGCAATAAGCTCAGAGCAACCTACGTTGAAATAATAACCACCCCCACGCTCAAGGTACAGAAATTGCCAGCCCTTTTCGTATGTATGGTTAATTTGAAATCCAACATCTTCTAATCTTCGTATTAAATCTTTATCTAGGTCACGAGCGCGTTGCGCGAGAATTTTATGAGCCCTCTCAAGCAATTTCAAAGGCGTAGAAGTCACAACCAGATCACATTCTTCAAGAGTTCGATCTTCGCTATATAACTCATACGGCAGCTGCCCACTTGGTTCTATGTTCAAAACCAAGGTAGGACTTCTTTGAATCAAGGAAACGGAAATACCGTTAGAGTAAAGGTCTTGAGAAATATCATGCCCGCTGGTTCCTGTACCAAATACCGCTACGCGTTTACCTTTCCACATTCCTGGATTCGAGTACTCACTAGAGTGAATAACATCACCTTTGAAATTTTCTAGTCCATTTATAACAGGTAAATTTGGCACATCGCTAGCACTAGTTGCCATGACAATATGCTTCACATTGATATGACGAATTCGTTCACCAGATTGTTTAACTTGAACGTTCCAAACCGAATTCGCTTTATCGTACTTCGCTTGAATTAACTCAGTTTCAAGCCAATGATTTATTTCCATCGACTCTGCATACGCTTCAAACCAATTACCGAGCTTATCTTTTGGAATGTACTTAGGCCAATTCGGAGGAAAAAGCATGTACGGCAAATGATTAGTGTGTACTTGATTATGTAAGGTCAAAGCATGGTAGCGCTTTCGCCAGTTATCCCCTACTCTTTTTTGTCTATCGATTACAAGCGTATCAATACCAATTTGATTCAAACGCGCCGCCGTCGACAACCCGGCATGACCCATGCCAACAATAAGAACTTCCGGATCACGATCAAGATACGCCGCATCCTTTAAACGGTTATCAAGCCAGTTGGGGCCAGTGAAATCTCGGGAGTAAGAATTGCCATGGGGTCGAAGTTTATTGATAGTTTCAGGATGCATTTTTAATTGATCGATGCAAGTAAACAATGTTGAAGCACGAATTTCGTTGTTTTGAACTGAGCTTATCTTGAACCTCAATACTCCATTACAAAAAGCTTGTGTTGTTTCAAATTTGAAGAAGCCTTCTATGTATTTTTCACCGGCGCGAAGCACTTCAATCGGTGGAGTAAATCTGGTATCTATCGCGAAATTAAAAGCTTTGATTGAAGATACGCTTTGTATCAATTTTTGAGAAATAAAATCAGAGTTACTAACTGTTGTCACAGTACCTGTAAATGCCAGCAAATCTCGCCAATCTGAATCCGTCTCCAGTAGCATTGATAAATTAATCAACTCAGGAGAGTCTATAGCTTTCTCAAATTTCAACAACCATTTACTGAAAATATTTTCATGTTTAGATGAAGAATTCATGATTACCTTTTAGGCTATTTCGCAAAAAAATTAAAAAATTTGACAAATCGTAAAGAGATCGAAGGCGTTAATTGACGTTAATACTAATCTACTTTTTGGCAAACCATTCCTCTCTAATTAAGTAGAAACCCCCAGATTAATTAAGAACTTAAAACCCAAGCTATTCCAAGTTTGATGAATCCCCCAATTCAACAAACTAAATTGTATAGTTCACCGATATCAACAACACATTCCGAGTTGTAAAAAAAAGAGGTAGCGAACTATGGACATTGGATTGATTGGACTAGGAAATATTGGGGTTCACTTTGGAACACGGTTACTTGCGGCAGGACATAAATTATTTGTTCATGACAAGAGTACTGAGGCAAGAGATCGTTTAGTAACTAGAGGCGCAATTCCTTGTGTTTCAACAAAAGAGCTTGCTTCAAAAGTTGAAATAGTTTTACTATGCTTACCAATGCCACACATAGTTTTAGAGGTTGCAAAAGAAGTAGCTGAAGGTGAAAAAGTTCGAATTCTTTTAGATCTGTCAACCACCGGACCATCCATCACACAAGAAATCTCTTCATTTCTCGAATTACACGACATTGCACTAGTTAGTTCACCTGTTAGTGGCGGCACAGTAGCTGCTGAAAAAGGTACGCTCGCTGTCATGCCAGCTGGGCCTACAAATGCCTATAAAGAAATAGAGCCACTACTTCATGTCATTGGGAAAAATATTTTTTATATGGGTACTGATCCAACTTTGGGTCAAACAATGAAAATTATCAATAACACCTTATACGCAACTTCAATGGTAGCTAGTAGTGAAGCCTTAGTTTATGGTGTTAAAGCTGGCCTTGATTCAAAAATGATGCTTGACGTCATCAATGTATCTAGCGGTAGATCATTCGCAACAATGGAACGAATTCCACAGTGCGTACTTGATCGTAGCTTCCCTTTACGTTTCACAACAGAGTTGTTACATAAAGACATAAAAATGTGCATTGATGAAGCCGAGAAAATTAGCGTTCCAATGTTTGTTAATCCAGCAACTAAACAGTTCCTAGCCTTTGCAATTTCGCAAGGTGATGGAAGCAAAGATAACGTTTATCCAATTCGACATTTCGAGCAATGGGCCGGTGTTGAATTTGGCAAAAAACCAATCAACTAATCTATTTTTTAACAACCCTTTTTATTTGGAAATTTCGAGATGTCACTTATCAAAGTTCGTAAAAAATTACTCAACATAGAGACTATCTATCACGAAGGTGGACCGGCAACAGTGTCCCCTATCAAAATGGGCTCTATTTCAGTGGTTCTGGCTAATCCGTATGCGGGTCGCTACGAAGAAGATCTCCAACCCTTCGTTAAAGCAACAAGTGAATTAGCTAATGAGCTTGTTCCTGAATTAATTGAAGCGCTTGGTGGAGCAGATAGCATTCAAGCATACGGAAAAGGTGCAATCGTAGGTTTAAATGGAGAGTTAGAACATGGTGCCATTTGGCACATCGGTGGTGGTTGGCCAATGCGCTCTTTTCTACCTAAAGCAAAATCCATTGTTCCTGCCGCAAAAGTAGTTGCATCAGCTGGAACCCGCTTACTTGTCCCCATGCACCATATAGAAGCTTGCTATGTTAGGAGTCACTTCAATACGATTGAAGTTGGGACCGTGGACGCACCGCGTCCTGACGAGTTGTTTTACACGCTAGTAATGTCAACTGGTACGCGTATCCATGAACGCCTCGGAGGTTTGCGCGCTAACGAAATAAAAATAGGTGATGGTCAACGTTAAATATAAAGAATTTATAAATTTCAATTCACCATTAGTTTTTTATCGCATAAATATTTTTAAAGAATTGAGGAATCCATGAAGTTTAAATTTATCATTTTAATTTTTAGTCTTGTGTTGTCAGCTTTTAATGCCTTTGCTCAAACAGGTAATTGGCCTTCAAAACCGATCACACTTGTAGTCCCATTTGCTACAGGCGGCAGTACTGATATCACTGCAAGAATGCTTGCAGAAAAATTAACAGTCGTTCTTGGGCAAAGCGTGGTTGTAGACAATAAAGCAGGTGCAGCAGGCAACATTGCTGGAGCCTATGTATCTCGAGCTGCTCCCGATGGTTACACGATTATGTTGAACACCAGCACAATGACTGCAAACGTAACACTCTATAAAGATATGGGTTTCAACCCACAAAAAGACTTAACTCCGGTATCACAAATTGCCTTGATCCCAAATGTATTGATGGTCAATAGCGATTTCCAAGCTAAAACACTAGATAAATTTATTGAGATAGTGAAAGATAAAAAAATACAAATTAACTATGGATCCTCTGGTGCAGGTGCATCTAATCACCTAGCTGGTGTTCTTTTCAACAAAATGACTAGCGGAGAAATGGTTCATGTACCTTACAAAGGGGGCTCACTCGCCAACAATGATCTTATGGGTGGTCAAATTCAGGCAGTATTTGCCCCTTTAGTTGAAGTATTGGGCTTCCTTGAAAACGGAAAACTTCGTCCTTTAGCAGTGACTACAAAAACTCGATCGGCGCGACTTCCCAATATTCCCACCGTTTCTGAAAAATTACCTGGCTATGAAATTGAATTATGGAATGGCATTTTTGCACCTGCAGCTACACCTACCGATATAGTAAATAAGCTCAATACAGCCCTCAAGACAGTATTACAAGATCCCTCCTTTAGAAATAAACTTATAGAGCAAGGCTCTATTCCAGTTGGGAACTCTTCAGAAGAATTTAAAAAAATAATGTCTTCTGAAATTGAAAAGTGGGGGATTTTGATAAAAATGGCAGGTGCTACTGCCAATTAATTTGAGTGTTACTAAATTTAGAAAATTAAAAGTAATACGCAAACTGCATGAAACCAACTTTACTTGTTTTGGTTTATTTGTCACAAGAGCATCGTGTTCTTGTTTCTGAACGCTTTGAGCTTCTTTATTCACCTAACAAAGGGCTTGGAATTGACAGAACTAACGGTCAAACACAAATCCACCTGCGAGGCAGAGATATTAGGTTTGTTTTAACAAATGGCACTAATGGGTTGCTTCCAACTGAAATAGATGGAATGCCTAATCTTAAGTTGATATGTACTCTAGGCGTTGGCTTTGAAAATGTTGCAGTTGACTACGCTAAGTCACGCGGTATTCCTGTATGCAACGCTGCAGGCACTAACCATAAGGCTGTAGCAGATCACGCTATGGCCATTTTACTAGCGGCTATTAGAAGAATAACGTTCTTAAATAATGGAGTACGACATGGACTTTGGCGAGATGACATTCCCCGACCACCTCAAGTTTCAGGTAGAAAAATGGGTATTTTTGGTCTTGGCGATGTAGGAAAAGAAATTGCAAAGCGCGCACTAGGATTCGATATGGAAATCGGATACAACAGTCGATCGCGTAATTACCAAATTGGCTATAAATGGTTTGAAAACATAACAAGTCTTGCGCAGTGGTGCGATTATTTAATTATTGCTGCACCTGGTGGCAAAGAAACTTATCATATTGTGAATGAACAGGTCCTGAATGCTCTTGGGCCTGAAGGCGTACTTGTCAACATTGCTCGTGGGACTTTGGTCGATACAAACGCAGTTGCAACTGCTTTAAAAGAAAAGCGTATATGGGCTGCCGCCTTAGATGTTTATGAGTTTGAACCAACGCCTCCGACTGCATTGCTTGAATTTGAAAATGCTATTCTGACTCCTCATGTTGGAGGTATATCTCCACAAGCAATTCACGCATCTGTTGTTCGATTTATTGAAAATTATGAAGCATTTATAGCCGGTGCTCCACTGTTAACACAGATAAATAAATAACTTAATTTTTTAAAAAATTGGGTTCAAAAAATTGCTTATGCTTCTTTTCAATTAACGTATTATGGAATTTCTTATGAATAAAAATCCCTATCCTAAGTACATCCCACACGGTGTTATTCCAGCTGTTATCTTGCCATTTCAGGAAGACTTCTCCATAGATGAGATTTCTTTTAGATCGCATCTTAGAGATGTAGTGTCAGTGACAGGTCTCTCTGCCATCACAATTAATGCGCATTCGACAGAAGTTGCCTCTTGTACTTTTGAAGAGCAACAAAGAATTTTGGCAATTGCTCGAGATGAAGTCGGTGCAAAGATGCCCATCATTAATGGTATTTATGCTGAGGGCAGCTTGGAAGCAGAACGATTAGCCGCCGCCGCTGCCCAAGGCGGTGCATCAGCCTTGCTAGTTTTTCCTCCAGGGCCATTTACTATGGGGCATCGACCAGAAATGGTAATTGACCATTTCAAAAGAATAGCAAATGCTAGCGAACTCCCATTGATAGCTTTTCAATATGCGAGCACTTCTCCCCAAAGTTATTCGTTAGAAACCTTGATTGAACTGTTGGATAAAGTTCCTCAAGTACGAGCCATCAAAGATTGGATCTCTAACCCCCACATCCACAACAAACACATCGAACTACTCCAATCGCGTGAACAACCGGTCAATGTTTTATCAACACATAGTGCTTGGCTCTTAAGCTCATTGGTTCTTGGGTGTAATGGACTGCTATCTGGAAGTGGTTCTGTGATAGCAGATCTTCAGTCTCAATTATTTCAAGCTGTTCAAAAAAACGACTTGTCTTCGGCAAAAGAATTACACAAGCGGATTGCTTTCACAGCAGATGTGTTCTACGCTAATCCATGGGTTGATATGCATAACCGGATGAAAGAAGCACTAGTAATCATGGGGAAGATTCCAAGAGCTGTAGTGAGGCCGCCCTTGATGAAAATATCTGAATCTGAGATTTTTAAAATTAAGATTGCCTTAAAAAATGCTAGATTATTAGAGGCTTTTTAGCTTGATTTTTTGTGACTCAGAATTCCACGATCAATTACAAAAATATTCTGAACTAATTTTTCAGAGTATTGAAGATCTGACTCTGAAAATAGAACAGACATGCCCTCAGCCTTAAGTTGAGAGATTACTTCCGCTAAGCGTTGTGCCAACGCGGGAGCAACGCCTTCAAATGGCTCATCTAGCAATAACAAGTTAGTCCCTATCATCAACGCTCTTCCTAAGGCAACTAGTTTCTGTTGACCGCCAGATAGTTGTTGTCCACGTCTTTTTGCAAAGCCTTTTAACTCAGGTATCAGGTCATAGACATACTCCAACCGTGACAAAGGTGCTGGGTTCTTATTAGCCCAAACTGGTACTAAGATATTTTCTTCTACAGTCAAATCTGGGATTAGTCGTCTATCTTCTGGCATATAACCAATTCCTAAACCACTCCGCAAATGAGTTGGCTGAGCGATCAAGTCATGTTCATCAAATGCAATTTTTCCTGAAGAAGCGCTGAGTAGTCCCATGATGCTTTTGAGTAAAGTGGTTTTTCCTGCACCATTGCGTCCAACTAAACTAGCCATTGTGGAATTTGGTATTTCAAGGGACAAATCTCTCAAAATTGCCACAGATTGAATAGAAACGTTCAGATTGGAAACTTTAAGCATGCTGTTTTCCAGTCGGGACTGAAGACGAGTGCTTATCACCCACTATATATTTCAAAACTTTTGCGTCATTAAGCGCAACCTCAGGAACATCATCAGCAATGATTTCCCCATTATAAAAAGCAAGCACTCGCTCAGCATGCTGAGAAACAATTTCCATATCATGCTCAACAAATAAAACAGTTGTCCCGTCTTTTCGAATAGCATTCATAACCATTTGCATGATGTCAAATTTTTCCTCTGTAGATACACCGCTAGTAGGTTCATCAAGCATCAAGATTTTTGGTTTAACCGCCATTGCCATTGCAATATCAAGTAATTTACGGACTCCCCCTGGTAGGACGCGTGTTAATTTATCTCGGTACGCAGTCAAGCCAAAGCGTTCAAGAGACTCTTCTGCCAATTGACGAATATTTTTCCCGTACCCAGGAATCATGGATTCGGTTTTTGTAAACAGGCTTTCTTTATGAGCTGATAGAGAAACTATTCCATAACTGACTTCTATATTTTCAAGAGCAGTTAATGTGTTGTAAAGCTGAGGTATTTGAAACGATCGACAGATACCTAAGCGCGTAATTTCTCTTGAAGGCAATGAAGTAATATCATTGCCTTCATACAAAATAACCCCAGTGTCAGGCTTTAAATAGCCTGTCACCAAATTTACAAAAGTAGTTTTTCCTGCACCATTGGTACCAATTAAACCAATACATTCACCTTTCAGCACAGAAACATTTATATCTGAAGCCGCAGTTACAGCACCGAATGTCTTATTTACCCCACTGACTTTTAACAGGGTTGGATTACTCATTATTTGACTCTTTTAAACTTACTGGTTAATGACCATAAGCCGTCTGGCAAAAGTAGTATCACAAAAATAAGAGTGCTTCCAATAAGAAGTTGCCAAGTATTGGGTGAGTTTGAAAAAGCTAATGTATGAATAACTCCAAATACTAAAGCACCAAGAAATGGAGCCAGTACGCTGCCAATACCTCCAAGAATAGTGATGAAAATAAATTCTCCAGAGGTTGTCCAAAATGCCATGGTCGGGTCTATGTGTCCCACTGCAATTGCAGCAATTGCACCACCAAGACCGGCTAGGACACCCGCGATTACATAGATTAAATGGATCGTTTTGCGGGCAGATCCGCCCATGTACTCTGTTCTTATTTCATTGTCTCTTATTGCGGTCAACAAGAGACCACGTGGGCTTCTTATCAGGCCATTGATAAAGATCAAACAAATACCTACAGTTATAAAAGCTACCCACAAAATACTTACGCGTACCAAATCACTAGGTGGCAACCAACCCATTAAAGTTACTGCGGGAATATTAAAGCCATCCGTAGATCCCAGAGCCTCTGATTTGGCTAATAAACCATACAAGATCATAGAAAATGCAAGTGATAACAATCCAAAAAAGATAGCCCTGTATTTAGCTAGCAAGAATCCCAAAGCAAACGCTAACACTCCAGATGCGAGTGCACTTAAAAGAAGAAGGATAAGAACCTCATTAAATTTAAAAAAGTGACTTATCAGCCCAGTTGTGTAGGCACCTACACAAAAATATAAAGCTTGCCCGAAAGAAACAAGTCCAGCACGCAAAAAAAGCATCAATCCAAGGCCAACTAGTCCATTAGCCATTGCAATAGTCACCATAAAAAGCATCCACTGAGGCATCCACGGACTTGCTACCAAAAGGGGTAGAGCAAGTAGCGTCAGCTTTTTCAATGAGATCTGTTGAGTCATATCTTGCGAGACTCTGCCAAGCTAAACAAACCTCTCGGCCGAAATGACAAAACCAAGGCCATTACGCTAAAAATAACGAACAGTTCTAGCTCTGGAGCAAAGTGAATACAAAATGCTCTCACCAGACCCATGATGATGGACGCCAACGCTACCCCCGCCATACTTCCTAATCCACCAGTCACCACTACCGCAAAAGACAAAACAATTACTTCAACACCTAGACCGGGAGTTACAGAAATAGTTGGAGCAGTAAAAGCTCCAGCAAGCGCAGCTAAAGAACATCCAGCACCGAAAGTAAGTATAAAAATTTTCCCAACATTGATCCCCATAGCGGAACTTATTTCTCGGTCGTGTATGACACTAATGAGCATACGGCCAAATTGGGTCTTTTTAAGTACAAACATCAGGGTAAGACCAACCAACAAAGCCAATACAACCATGAGAATGTAATAACTGGGATAAGTCATAGATGCAAACTCAAAGTTGCCTAGTAACTCGTATGGTTCTGAAACAAAATACGGATCAACTCCCCATATCAGTTTAATTACGTCTTCTAATATTAAAAACAATCCATAAGTGATCAGTAAGATGACCACCTCATCTTTGTCATATTGGTAACGCAATAAAAACCGCTCGATAGGCGGGCCAACTACAAAGCCGGCAAGAAGAGCAGCTACAAAAAGTGCCAAATATGACAGGTATGGATCAAAACCATACCTAAACCATAGACCTACAACCGTGGCTGATACATATGCCCCTAAAGAATAAAAGCTTCCATGGGCTACATTGACAATTTTCATGACCCCGTAGATCAGAGTCAGCCCTACGGCAGACAAAAACAGCCAAGCAGCGTAATTGATACCGTCTACAAATACAACCAGAAACTGGTCCATAAATTAACTGTGGATTACAAATGAATAGATATCAACTATCTTTCATATGAAATGAGTTACTTTTTAAAGCCTTTTGCAATCCAGTCTTCACTTTTAATACCGTCAGGAGGCATAACTTGATCTGCCGTAAAGCGCTTGACATCAACTAAAGTCATTGCACCTTTTACAAGCTTACTCCGACCGTAAGCCGTTTCAGAAACAGCTTGATGACCATTGCTAAGTGCAAATTTATGAACACCGCCTGGGCCCTCAACAGTTGAGCCTCGCATAGCTGCAGCGACCTGTTCAGCTGTTGGTCGAGCACCATTGTTAGCAGCCTGCGCTTTTTCCCAGGCTAATTTAGCTGACATGATGGATTGCGTCATTTGATAAGAAGTGTAGTTAGGTGCTGTGTTGTATCGATCGGTAAAAGTAGCACGATACCAATCATTTAAAGGTGACTTTGGAGCCAAAACTCCATAAGGACCACGAGCCCCTATGATGGTGCCATCTGGAATTTTATTGGCTAGGCGGAACATCGCAGTTTCACCAGTTGTCAAAATAACAGAGCTTGATTTGTAGAGTCCTCGCGGTGCAGATTGCAGGATAAATGCCTCTAAATCCCCCCCCCAAAGGCTGGTGTGAATTACTTCAGACTTGCTTGACAGCAATGCTGAAATTTCACCACTGTACTGTCCGGCAAAAAGCTTAGGCATTTGTGAGGTAGTAACGCTTGAGCCTGGAAATAAAACCTTCATGGAACCATCAAAGTCTTTCCATGAGTCTTGACCCCAAGCATAATTTTGGTTGATACCTCCATAATTTTTGGCTTTAATCTTCAAAGAATTTAAGTAGAGAGCAGCTCCAACACTATCAGCGGTAGCATGATTTGAAGCACGGAATACGTAGTCCTTTTTTCCTTCTTCAAAAATCCTAGGTGTTCCGCAATCAAACAATAATGTGATTGTCTTAAGTTCTTCTGCAACAGGAGTTATTGCTAGGCAGTTACCACTTGAAATATAGCCGACCACCATATCAACTTTTTCACGCTGTATGAGATTACGAAATTCAGTCACAACACTAGTACTGCTGCCATTCTCATCAATTAGAACCATTTTGATATTTGACCCACCAAAACCTTTTTGGTTGTAAGGTGCAGGTGCTGTGCCAGCGTTAAATTGCTCAATCATCAACTCAGCCGCATTTCTAGCAGGAACTCCAAAGGGTGAGGCTGCAGGACCAGATAGGAAGGTAACAACGCCAATTCTCACTTCAGGAGGCGCTACTGGGGCTGTTTGAGAAAATGCAGACGAAGCTATAAAAGTAGAAATCAACGATACGGATAGGCCTTGGATGAATTTCATATTGAATCCTGAAGATGAGAAAATTGAGAAATTGCCAACTAAGCAACGATAAAGAAGTTATGTAAAAAATATATTAGGGTTAACCTGATTTATCAATAACTCACTTTTACTGCGCGGGTTTACCCCTTAATTTAAAACTACTAAAAGGAGCAATATTAGAGCTTCAAAAAAATTCTAAACAGTGAGTTGATCCTATTGCAATAAATACCAAGCAAGGAGTTTCTTTATGTATGGAAAAATTATTTTGGCATACGACGGTTCACAAGAGGGTCAGAAAGCTCTGATCAATTGCAAAGAGATGGCTTTGTGGGGAGATGCAGAGATACATCTGATCTCAGTAGTCCCAGACGTGGTCGTCTATCCCGTTGGCGAAGGCACTTTCATTGATACTGAAACTCAAAAAATTGAGAATGAAAAAAGTCAACAACAATTAAATAAAGGCGTAGATCTGATTCAGAATGAAGGCTTTAAGTGTGTTGGGGCTTTGTTGGTAGGAAATTCCGTAAAAGAAATATCACGTTACGCGGCAAAGGTGTCGGCAGATTTAATAGTCATTGGTCACAAGCATCACGATAGTATTTTTGGGCGTTGGTGGGCAAGATCAACAACTTCAAATTTAGTAGAAGAATCACCTTGTAATGTTTTGATAGTTGTTACATAAGGGACAGCAACTTAGAAAACACTATTTAAGGATGCGGTCCCCATGGCGCTGCCAACATAAGTTGTACGTTTTGTGAAATAAGTAAGGGACGCAACTGTTTGGCAAAGGCCATGAATTTTTCATCAGCAAAAAGCTTTGCCCAAAAAGCTCGGCGATTTTCATCACTATCAAACTTCCATAAATGGATCAACTGATGTAGGTCACCGGTGTCGCTGGTGAAATAGCCTATCAAATGCTTGTCATGTCCACCAGCACTGAGTGCTGGCCACCCTTCAGCGGTGTATAGGCGTTTAACTTCGTTCATTTCGCCAACTTTGACGGCGTATGTGCGTTTTTCGTAAATTACTGTCATGCTAATGTCTCCAATCGGTTAATTTGTAATAAATGGTGCATCTACTAAAGCAGATGTTAAACAATACTCTCACAAAGGGGGCTTCCCGTCGAATAAATCATTTCTATACCGCCATTACTTTTTAGCTAATTGCGACCAGCTTTCTATAGACTTGACTAACTCGGTCATATCGCGCTTCATACCATCATGCTTGCCTGCATGGTTCCAAACTTGGCGCACAGTGTTTCCAATCCACATCGGAACCCCTAGCGCTTCGCACTCTTCTACCGCCAAGCCAATGTCTTTGCACACACTGCCGACGGGGAAACCAAAATCAAAGGTACCAGGAAGCACTTGTTTCATAAACTTATCTTGCGAAGCGCTGCTGCGCCCACTTCCCGCATTGATAGCATTCATCATGATCTGCGGATCCAGACCGCCCTTAACACCAGCTACAAATGCTTCAGAAGTAATAGCAAATGCCGTGGAGGACAACATGTTGTTCAATAACTTTAGCAACTGCGCTTGACCAGGATCTGCCCCCACAATAAACAGTTTGCCAAAGCACTCCAACAAGGCTTGCACTTTTTCAACAGATTGCGTTTTTCCTGCCACCATGATTGATAAAGTGCCTGCCTTAGCACCTGCCGGACCACCACTAACAGGCGCATCAACCAAGTCAATGCCCTTAGCCAGCAAGCCCGCAGCCGCATGTTTCATGGCACGCGAACCGACGGTAGAAAGATCAACCACGGTCTTTGCCTTTTGACCAGCTACGATTCCACTCTCGCCCACCATCACCTCGGTAAATACCGCTGGACTAGGCAAACTCGTAAAAATAATATCCACCTGGTTGGCGACGTCTAAAGTACTTTGGGCCGCCTTCGCGCCTTCTTTGACCATAGCATTGACGGCGACGTCACTCACGTCAAACACCAGAAGGTCGTAGCCATGAGCCATCAGATGTTTCCCAATAGGGTGCCCCATCACCCCAACACCAATAAATCCAATGCTTACTTTTTTAGACATACTCTAAGTTCCTTTAACGCATGATTTTTCAAACACAATTTAACTAACGCATAGTTTCATACCGCAAGCCATCCGCCTTCTACTGGCAAGATAGCCCCCGTGATATCTCGTCCCGCAGGCCCGCATAAAAATACCAACATGTCTGCAATATGGGAAGCCTCTACAAATCGACCCGTAGGTTGTTTTCCTAATAAAAATAGTTGCGTCGCTTTTTCAATATCAAGCGACTCTTTTTCCATTAAAGCTTGTACCCGTTTTTCGATATCTGGGGTAAGAACCGAGCCAGGGCACAGCGCATTACAGGTAATGCCTTGGTGAATAGTTTCTATGGCTACGGCACGTGTCATACCCACCAAGGCTGTTTTGGTAGTGATGTAGTCCAAACGGTTGGCTACAGCTCGCGCGCTATACACAGAGGTCATATTAAAAATACGCCCCCATTCACGCGCACGCATGTGAGGGAGACTCATTTGTATGGCATGGAAGGCTGCTGTGACATTGACAGCTAATGCGTTATTGAGTGATTGGACGGGCAGTGATTCAATCGGTTCGAAATGACGCAAAACAGCGTTATTGACCAAAATATCAACGCCCCCAAAAGTTGCTCCAATTTTTTCGAACATGGCAGGGATACTTGTTTGAATCAGCAAGTCAGCTTTAAGGTATCGGGCTTGCACACCATATTCACGCTGTAAGTTATCAATATGGGTTTGCGCATCCTGTGGCGCATCGAGTCCATGTAAAAAAATATTACATCCCGCGCGTGCTAAGGCATCTGCAATGGCTAGTCCTAATCCACCCGTGGACCCTGTCACCAGTGCCGTTTTGCCTTTCAAATGGGTATGGTTATGTTGCGCGTTTTCCATTAATTTTTCACTGCGGCTTGTAGCGATTTTTTAGTTTTCACAGATTTTCTAAACGAATCAGGTCTATCAACACCGTGGCAGCCTCTAATTCTTCAAAACGATGCGCCAAGTCCAAACACGCCTCTACAGATGACGCAGCCAGACCGCTTTGCGGTAATAAGATTCGGCATTTGTCATCAACATCTGTCCACGCAATGCCGCGTGCGCCTGAACCGCGAGGCGCCGAACAGGTGCTTTGTAGGGATTTACCATCGTTGAATTCAATCGTGATCGTTCCACCATGGCGGTGTGGAAAACGATCCGGCCAAGGGGGTGGATCTGGATCGAAGACGATACGCGGCAACATTAATGCGATATTCGGATCGCGCATTTTTTCAGGACTGAAATGGTCCCATCCAAATCGCCGGTCCACCAACGCCGCAGCAACAAAATAGGGTACGCTGTGCGCGGCACCAATCAAGTCATGGGGTTGTACTGCTTGCTTTTGCCACACTTTTAACTGCGGCGCCGTAATCGTGACACGTCGCACGGTATGGGGATCAATGTTGTGCGTTATGGCAGCCATCCAAGCAGCCTCGGCAATAGCATGGAAGGGATGCGCTCCTGGTATCAGTTTTATCGCCATATCCGTGACGATGTCCCATGAAGCACCTAAATCGCGCGTCACCTGATCAACGGCTTGTCCATTGAACGCGTCAAAAAACCCGCGCGGCGACTCCATCACCGCCAACTCAGATTTGAATCCCGCCTGCGCAGCTAATGCGGCCTGCACCCCCAACATAGCTGCCAACCCCGCATGGTATTCACGGGCACAACTGGTGTCGGCGGCAATCGCCATGCCGCCAACTGAGGTAGCGGCAATCGCAATCGCTTGGGCCATTTGCTCAGGCTCTAGACCTAACAACTTGGCGGAAGTCACGGCGCCACAAAAGACAGTCGAGACGGATCCATGAAAGCCACGCTGCATCCGCCCTGGTGTTAGCGCTTCATCGACACGTCCCGCAACCTCGTACCCCAAAACCATGGCTGTCAAAATATCTTGACCCGATGTGTGGAGCCTCTCGCCCATCGCCAAACCGACCGCTGTTGCAATGGTTCCAATATGCGCAATGCTACGCATATCGCTGTCATCTGATGCAGCAGCGTCACTCGCCATCGCATTGACGCGTGCAACACGGTCGACAGACAAGCGTCCGTTTCCAAACCAGACGCTTGCACTTGGTTCGCCACCTAATGCCTGCTCTAGGTGCCGCACTTGCCGCGCAGACTCAATACCGAACCCGACGGCCGCACTCGCAAGCGTACTGACCAAGCTCATTTTGGCGCGCTCTAGCGCCAATACAGGTAGATCGGTGGAATGTGTCTGGGCAACAAAAGCACCCAGCGTTTCAGCAATCGTGCCCATCTCAGATGCAATTCACAAGCGACTCACGCCTTTTTGTCGTTCGCGTCAAACACTTCACGTGCAATTCGGAAAGAATCGATAGCCGCCGGGACTCCTCCGTAAATGGCCACTTGTAAAAAGACTTCACGTATCTCTTCTTTGGTCACGCCATTGCGCAAGGCGCCATTTATGTGCAGCTTGAGCTCGTGTGGACGATTCAAGATACTGATCATGGCCAAGTTGAGCATGCTGCGTGTTTTGCGTGGCAGGTCTTCGCGCCCCCACACAGCGCCCCAGCAGTACTCCGTCACTAGCTCTTGCATGGGCATATTGAAGCTATCGGCAGCGGCAATAGATTCGTC
>Ga0209084_1001154_pt1 | contig 22871 bp, 32 predicted proteins | sample C_130820_MF_Meta_FD_187309 | JGI IMG/M metagenome (GOLD analysis project Ga0209084, IMG submission 187309) | Freshwater microbial communities from Lake Croche, Canada to study carbon cycling - C_130820_MF_MetaG (SPAdes) (version 2) | ecosystem: Environmental > Aquatic > Freshwater > Lake...
CTTGGTTTATACATCTACGCAGGTGAAGATTTACCTGCTGGTGCAGAGCCTGAGTCAACCATTGACCCTGACACCATGATTGACTTGTTCTTGGCCATCGACAACGCCACCACACAAGATGAACTAAAAATTGCCTACAAAGTCGCTTATGCGGCTTGTGATGGCGACAAAGCCTGGCAGATGAAAGTCATTGCTGCCAAAGACAAAGCCAAGGCAAAACTTTAATGTGGCGCAAAAGGAAAATTATGATCCATACAGATGAAGATGATGAGTTTGAACGCATCGAGCGTGAGAACAAAATGAAAGGCCAGTCATATCACTACGAATCAAAACGTATATGGATTGATTTATCTATGAATGAGTTAACTGATTTGTTTTACAACAAAAACCTTGATCGAATGAGTGCTGTTAATCACGCTATTGCTTTGTTAAAGGAAAAGAACACATGATTATCAAACGTGCAATAGCCGTAGAAAGTTTGACCAAGGTTTGCGAAGAAAGTTTAAACCTAATCAAACAATTGATTGACGCTGACAACGAAGTTTATGGCAAAGGCTTTGAGGATGGCATGGCGGCACAGGCCAAGGTTCAGCAAACCCTTAAACCTTTGGCAAAGCTGACAGATGAAGAAATCATGCAAATTATGGAAATCGGTTTAGGGGTAAGAGACACCATCGACACCGCCCTTGAAAAATTAATGGAGAAAAACCAATGATTGAACTTATGGAACAAGGTACAGAAGCCTGGTTCAACATCCGCATCGGCAAAGTCACCGCTAGTCGTGTTGCTGATGTGCTTGCCAAAACCAAGACGGGCTACTCAACCACTCGTGACAATTACATGGCGCAATTAGTCTGTGAACGCTTGACAGGGCAGAAGGGTGAAAGTTTTACCAACGCTGCCATCCAACATGGAATTGAAACTGAGGCGTATGCCAGAGCCGCCTATGAAGCCCGCTATGACGTTTTAGTCGATGAAGTGGGGTTTGTACCCCATCCCACGATAGAAATGTCTGGTGCGTCTCCTGATGGTCTTGTTGGGGAAGATGGCTTGATTGAGATCAAATGCCCTAATACTGCGACACATATTGAGACTTTATTGTCTGAGTCTGTGCCGAATAAATACTACACCCAGATGCAGTTTCAGATAGCTTGCACAGGGCGCAAATGGTGCGATTTTGTCAGCTTTGACAATCGACTGCCTACCGAACTTCAGATGTTTGTAAAACGTGTCCCACGGGATGATATGTATATCAGACTGATTGAAGATGAAATCGTCAAATTCCTTGCCGAACTTGATACCAAAATAAATCAACTAATGAAAGTCAAAAATGTCTAAAGTCTACGAAATTACCATTGTTTCAGGTAAGTACACCAACAAAGATGGCCAAGAGAAATCACGCTATCAAACCATCGGCTCGGTCATTGAGACTAAAAACGGCCTGATGTTGAAACTTGACAGCATCCCTCTGCCTGATGGCGGCTGGAACGGCTGGGCATATATGAACACCCCAAAGCCTAGAGAAGAATTCAAAGGCTTACCCATTGATGACGCACCATTCTGAGGAAAAATCATGGACTATGTGAAATTTTTTGACAGAATATTTCCTGAGTTCCCACGGGTCAGGGCAACCGACCCCGTGACTTCTTATGAAGCAGCCGACTCAATCAAGGAAATAGCCAATCAGCATCACATCATCATCTTGGAGTGCTTGCAAAAGCATGGGCCGTTGGGCAAGGATGGCATCTCAGCCCGCACCGATCTTGACGGCAATCAGGTGGCCAGGCGGCTTAACGAGATGAAAGTCCTTGGTCTTATCACTTTAACGGGTGAAAAAGTGACATCTAATTCAGGGCGAGGCGAACGTGAATGGCAAGCAATTGTCACAAATTGAGCATAGTATTTGATTGCAACAATCGGTTGCGTTAACGGGGAATACCATGAAATTTGAGATTACTTTTGGCTGGCTTGATGCTGAGAAAATCACTGTAGAAACACATGACTTTGAGAAAATTCAGATCATTCAGGAATTTATTGAATTTCAAGAGGAGCATGAATGGGCGGTTGACTATGAAGCTGTTGACAGCCTTGAGATTGAGTTTGAAGAAGATACTGAAGAAGAAGAAGCTGCGGAGTAATTAAGTGGGGCTTACTTTGCTAAAAGGTAAAGCCCCACATTTCCTATTGCATAGCCGCCATATACAACTGCCATAGCAGGGTTGCCCTTAAACAATTGCTCAACAGCAATATAGGCATAAATTGCCCCCACAAGGGCGATTAACCAAGCACTCATATCGTTTTACTCTTTATTGTCCCTACAAGGGCTAAAACGCAGACACATCAATTACCTCGCCCCTGAACTGGATGCACCCTTCAGAAAAGGCATGAATTAACTCAGGCCACAATAGTTCACCATTAAAAAAGGTCAGTACTGCAAAGCCTGACCTGTGATTGTTTGGATTTAACTCAGCGTAAGTAAACTGAGGGCCATCGGGTTCTGCTAACGTCCCCGTATCCACCCCATATCTAACCCCGTTGTAATCGCTAAATGGAGTGACTTTTAAGCTGTGCAAATGCCCAGTTATACACGACACCCCCGCATTGACGGTTGCATTATGGGTTGCGTGAATTCCACCCTTATATCGGTGTTTGACAATAACCTTAGATGTAGGCCAGCAAGCCCAACAAAATTCCCAATCGGGGATGTGGTCTGTAATCTTAAATCCAAGAACATCTTTGTATTGCGGGGCGTGTTGTGCAAGTCTATTTGCAAACCTTGAGTCATGGTTGCCCCATGTGTGGATCAGTTTGACGTTGTGGCGCTCGGCTTTGGCGGCTTCCTCAATCTCACCTAAAGCGCCCTGACAAGCCTTTAATTCTTGTAAAACAGTTGTAGCGGGTTGGTCAGTTGGATCATGGCGACTAATGGCTGCCCCGTCAAAACTGTCTCCATTTGCGATAACCGCTTTAGGGGATAGTGTCTCAATAGCCCACAGAAGTCCCTTAAAGGCCGTTGATCGTTGACCAGGTATAAAGTGGGCATCAGAGAACACAATGACTGTCCCATCTAGTATTCCAAGATCAATCTGCCTTAACGGGGAAAATGATTTCTGTCTCTCATCGTACAAAGCGCCTCGATGGTCTGCTGCGGGCAAAACACCATGCTCTTTTTCCATCCTGCGTCTACGATAAGCAACGGCTCGATCAGTAACGCATAAAATTTTGGCAATCTTTGACGTTGATTGGTACTGATCCCAAAGTTTAAGGAATTCCTCATCAGAGCAAGCGGTTAGCCCGTTAGTTGAAACCATTGGAATCCTTTAGGAGCAGTTGCTCAAGTCGATTTATTATGCGGTGTTCCTGTTTTTCTATTTCTTCTTCTGATGATTTTGGGTCTTGCGCTGCGGCCATAAGGTCATGTAGGAATACATGTAATACCTCATGTAAAGCTGTGGCTTCTAGAATATCATCTGTGATCTTTTCAGCACCAAAGTCACCCAAACGATAGGTGGCCAATCGTGCGCCCTCGTTAAACTCAACAGAGGCCATTGCTTGCTTGGCGGGTTTTAGTCCCTTTTCAATTCTCCAATCACCAAGGTGAAGAATTGATTGCCATTTCTTTACACAAAGTGCAAAAAACTCAGCATCTTGTGATGTTGGAATATTAGACATTTCAACACCTTAGTAAATATTTGTGACGTTTTTATTTAAACAAACGGTCTAGTGCCTTGTTTATCAATAATAAGTGCTTGCTTACGGGGTTTTGCATCGGGGGTGTTTGGAATGCTTAAATGCGTCCAACGGTCAAATTCCCGAATAACTTGATCGTAAGCCAGACTTGATGCGATGACAGTCCGCACCACTTGGTCAGGCGTTAATTCAGGAACTCGGATGTCCACAGCACAACCAATGCGATGCTGACTGCTATCTTTAGAACCCACCGCATCGTTGACTTGCTTGCTGCGAAAAGCAGAGTTAACCATAATTGGTCGCCCGCCCAAGGTCTGTTTGACTTCCTCAAGGAACTCTGCGAGGCGTTTGAGGTTTTCCAGTTCTGCATCATTTGGCGTATTATCATATTCACGGTGGTCGGTGTGGGTCAGTTCTTCAAGGGAAAAATGTTCAGTTAACTTCACTTTTTCACCCTGTCGGTTATTTTTTCAAGTGTTCTGCCGCCAAAATAGAACGACATCACAAGCATCCCCCATTGACCAAGTAGCTCGACATAAGCACCACGAGTCTCGTACTCAAAGATTGAGGCGATGGCAAAGCCTGAATAGGCAATTAAAAGGAATATAAGGGTCATAGGGCGAATATTCTTGGACAACCAAGAGTCAGATGCCATATCCGCTTGAACACGCTGTGTGAGGTTGTTTTGTTCGGTTTTGTATAACTCAGTCTCGTTAGCCATCTTTGCCAACTCGCCATCTTGAGCCATTTTAGCCAAGTCCATCTGCGCTTTGGCTTTGGCTTCAGGATCAGGAATTAGCTTGTCAATGAGCTTGCCGCCAATGTTTAAAAGTGAATCTAGTCCGATCATTTTTCATCCTGATTTTGTGAAAGTTTAACGCCCGCTAAGAGGCCAATAAAGCCACCAATGATGGTTTGAAAAGCAGGGTGCAACATGGCAAAGATTTCAGCGTTATCAACTTCTTTAGCCCACAGGCCAAGCAGAAAAGCCGTCACCATTCCAAGGATGCAAAGGCAAAGAGTGGCGCTCACCATGAACGTCACCCAAAATGTCAATTTGTTTCTTGAATCTTCCATTTTGTCCTCACACAAATATTGCAAAACGTCGGTGATTGTTAATATTCTCCAACGAAATTGTATTTTCACTAGCTCGTTTGTTGTAAAGCTCAACTTCTAATTCTTGCGTCTTGATGGCTTGTTTCTTACATTCCACGGCTTCTTTGTATTGTTCTAATTTCTTTTCCATCGCTTTGTCAAACGCCACCATTCTTGCGTCATAGGTTGGCTGAATCATTGGATACCATTTGTTCAGGGTTATCACTTCTTTTCCCTCTCAACAGCTTTAGCATAGTAAAACAAAACTTTGCTTCTTAATTCCCCACTATCTGCCGTCCCCGCCCATGCCGCAAGATTATTCCAAATGCCCGCTAGTTGCTCAGATGAGCAGTTATCACCATTTTTGGTGAGCCACTCCGACAATCTTTGATGCCTCTCCAACGGGTTTCCCAACCAAGTCAGAGCGTAGAAGTCTGAAATTGTGCAAGGTGCTTTTGCACTCACCCAAAAAACAAAAAAGAGAACTAATAAAATAAGCCATTTCACATGACCTACTTTTTGATCCAGGTCTGCCAAGCAGCACCCGCAGCCATCACCAACCCACCAACCCACAGAATAGGTTTAGCGGCTGAAGCAACCCATCCAAGCACTTTAAAAGCCCCTTGAAGCGCATCAAACGCCTCTACAAGCCCTTTAGTGTTCTTGTCTATGCTATCTACCTTAGTTTCGACTTCAACGAGCCTGTCGTAGATTTGCTTGTGGGTCACTTCATCCATAATTACTCCACGTCTTTGGGTAACTGTGCTTCGGCTTGCTCTTTAATTTTAACTAACAATGGCCACACACCACTAGATGATGGCAATTGACCAAGAGCTTGCAAAATGAATTGCACTTCATTGACTTCTAATTCTAATTTCATGCTTGACCCCAAGGTGTACCAGTTGCTTTAATAGGATTCTTCAGCAAAGCAATCTGAGCCGCCAAAGAAGCCTCTGTAGCTGACTTGTCAACAGCGTTCCACACCCATTCCAAAACAGTAGCTTCTGTTAGGTTTGCGTAGGGTACGGCAGGAGTGCCTTCAGGCCATGAGACTGTTGCGTAGGCAGAGGCAGAGTGTTCTCCATCTACTGCTGTAGCTGTCCAATGGGCTGTAGTTACAAAGCCATTAGAGACTTCACGATCAAGGGTAGAGATTTTCCAAGTTATGGACATGATGTTTTCCTTTAAGGTTAGATGCCTGCGTCTGCAAGGCGTTTACGAAGTGATTGAATTTCAGCAACAAGGTCAGCAATAACTTCAGAAGTGCTTGCTTGCATTGTTTGGTAAACAGGGTTTCCATTAGCATCTACAGCGTCTTTTGAACCAGAAACACTGCTTGCATAAACTTCTTGGAATTTATGAGCTAAAAAGCCACGAGTGCGTGAGTTGTCAGATTTTAATTCGTACTCAATAGGCTCAAGCGCATCAAGACGCTCACCATGTCCTGTAACAGCACCAATTACATTTTTTAATCGGTAATCAGAAGTGATGTTGTAAAGCACACCTGCTGAATTTACAGTAACGCTACCAACAGTTGTGTTTGATGCATTTGCAAAAAATATACCCGCATCACCATTTGTTGCAACGCTAAACCATCCTGCCGCTTGGCCTGCTACGGCTTTGGAAGCAAAATGAGCATAGGCCGTCGTAGTCCCCACCAGCAAGTTACCGCTTGAGTCTATACGGGCGCGTTCTGAACCAGCAGTAGAAAACGCCATTGTGTTGGTTGCCGCACCACCACTAATTTTCCAATGCTGAGTAACACCAGTTGTGTTTGATGCAATGTAGTTATAAATAGCACCATTATCATTTTGGGCTTCAATGTTGATAATAGAAGCGTAGTTTGCTAACTCGGCTTTAACCGTCATGGCCGCATCTATTGCTGTGGTAGTTGCAACAACAAGGCGGTTTGTACCAGAGAGTGTTGTAGTACCAATTAACAACTGACCGCCCGACGCAAGACGCATCCGCTCTGTTACTGTATTCGGATATGTGCCTGGGTTTTGTGTTGAAAAGGTAAGTGAACCTGAATAATTTGAATCAGCAACACACGCAATTTCGGCATGTGAGTTATAACGTGCGCCAGAGTCTGTGTACAGTGCAAAACCAAGAATTGAACTGTACGATGGGCTACCACCAAATGGGCCGTTGGCATCAAGGTAATAATAAGCGTTGGCGTTAGAAGCTCCTAAACCACGAATAGTTGCGCTTGCCGAGTTTGTAGTTCCAATTTGCAATCTACCACTAGCATCCAGAGTCATTGCCTGAGTAAAGGTAATGGCGTTTCCTGCTGTGCCTGATGGGGCTATTTTGAAACCAAACCCCCCATTTGCAATTTGTATAGCTGAAGCGGCTTGACCAGAAGTTGTATATTTAAATCCGCTTTGATAATAAGCATTACTTCCAATATAAGTGTCAGCGGTTGCTGCATAATTAGCAAGGAATCCATTTCCAATTTGCAAAGCTACATATGCATTCCAAGCACTAGGAGTAACTCCCAATCCTAGATTGCCTGAGGAGTTAAGAATAAAAGCATTTGCGTTTGCTGTATTGCCAATACTTAAATCGCCAGAACCTGTAGTCAATCCAATGTACAAATTACCATTAGAAGCCGCTTCAATGCGTCCAACATTAGTGCCGTTGTAATCGGTATAAATTCCAGAGTTGCCAGAAGTTCTTTTTACATACAAAGCAGAAGCAGGACTACTTGTACCAATACCTAGACCTGTGCTGGTTAGGCGCATTTGTTCGGAGTTATTGACGTTAAAAAGAATGTTGTTTCCTGCGGCACTACCAGAAATTTTGATTAAATTTTTAAGAGAGACACCCGCACCTAATGTTAATGTGTGTGCATCATAGTAAGTAGTTAGATAGGCATCAGAGCCAGCCCCATCCATTGATAATTGAACACCGCCTGTAGATGTAGCCCAATTTGTCCCCGAATTAACACGAAAATTTGAACCGTCATAAGTAAGCGCAGAACCTGTAGCAAGCGCACTTGATGAAGATGCGTAAACAACTCCACCAGAAGTAAAGGATGTCAGTCCTGTGCCGCCATTAGTGGTTGCCAATGTACCCGCAAGAGTTACTGCGCCTGTCGTAGCAGAGGATGGCGTAAAGCCCGTAGAACCCGCACTAAACGATGCAACAGTAGAGGCTGATGGGTTAAGCAACTGAAACCGTGTGCCATCGTACTCAATTTGATATACACGGCCACTCACAATGTCACCCGCAGCCAAAGCCGTAGAACCGAGTTTTGTGATGTTCTTAGCACCCAAACTGTTCAGGTTAATTGTGGCCGCACCCGTATTCGTATTAGGCGCAACAAATGAGAACAAATTACCCGTTGCATAAGCGGCAATTGCGGGCGATAACGTACCCACATAAGTGTCTGTTCCTGTTACGGTTGCAATGGTTGTTGCACCCGCCTGAAGTTGGCCATATTGAGCCGCATCAGTTGCCGCAGTACCCGCGCCCAAACCCGTGATCTTAAATCCCCCTAGAGGGATGTTTGCGGTTGGGGTTGTTTGTCCATCCTTGGTCAACGCAGTAGATAAACCCGTTGCCAAGTCAGCGGTCAGCAAGTTAAATGCTGTGCTAGTGATGGTTGTGCCTGTGACAACGGGCTGACCCGCTGTGTTGATATTGAACGTGCCTGAACCGTTGTAACTCATTTTGTTTCCTTATCTGCCGTATTGGTCAAGGTTTTGCCCAATGATTGAACCCGCACCCGTTTGAATTTGTGTTGATCGTTTGTTAAGAGCTTCGATCAATTTCTTTGTGTTTTCAACTTCTAACTGCCCCGTTGGGCCACGCAATAACAGCATTTTAGCTAGTTCATTGCGGGTTGTCTCAGGCATTTGATTGATTACTTGACCAATTCTATTTTTAACATTAGCCGCCTCACCCGCAGCCGCCAATGGGTTGCCTGTGGCCGCATTAGCCACCGCTTTACCCGCAGCCATAGTCGTTGGCATCACGCCCAAATCTTCAGCGCCTGCCATCCTAGAGAAAGTACCCGAACCCCTTCCGACTTGCTCTAAAGGCTTCAATCGAGCTTCTTTGGCCACATCTTGAGCAAACCTTTGGTAGTTGTCACCAAATATTTCTTTCAGTCTGTTACTTGTGGCGGGTTCTTTCCACATCTTGAGCAAAGAAGTCTGACCCGCTTCTGTGCCTACTTTGTCTTTTAAAGACTGCAACGCACCTATGCGGAAAGCCTCCAATTCGCTTTTTGACATATTGCCCATTAAGTCCGACAAAGCAATATCATCTTGCTTCATGGCCGTTCTGCCCTTAACCACAGCATTACTCAACTGTGATGGCCCTGCATACGCATCTAAGGCTTGACGGTAGATTGAGCCGTTCTTATCTGCGGGAGACAAAGCTGCAAGTTTGTCTGTCAATGCCACTCGCAAATCGTCATATGCTCGGCTTGTATTTGTCGCCTCGCCAAACTTACCACGGGCTGATTCACCCATGTCATAAAGTGATTGTTTAACAACATCCAAAACCTTCAAAGGTACATCATCGCCCGCCTTTAGCTTAGAAATGTCAATCGGCAACTGTCTGTTCAATTGCGTCAACAACTCAGCCTTACCATGCGCAGATGTTGAGGCTTGAATCAACTTTTGCAATTCAGGGTCAACTCTTAAAGACACATTTTCAAGTTGTTGATACAAAGGCGTTGCCGCTGCTTTCTTAGCCGCATCCAACGCTTCCAATGTGGCCGTAAAGCCCTTACCCTGAGTGCCTAAAGCCTCGTCAGCCGCATTTGCAAGGCGTTCAGGTCTAAATGTCTGTTGCTCACGAATTCTGCGCTCTACGAGCGTTTTAGCTTGACCAGGCATTGAGGCCAACACATCCAACTGAGACAACGCACTTGGGCCACCCGCTTGTGCAATGCTTGCGTTAGGGTTTAAGCCCATTTCACGATGAACACGCAACAAAACAGAGTTTGAGCCGTCTGCACTTGAACCACGTTGTAAGGCTTGAGCAAGTTTAAGCCGAGCCGCATCTACCGCTGCTTCAGGGATATACCTTTGGGCAACATTGCTACCCACGTTATAAATGCCTTGTCCTGTGCCTGATAAAACACCACCTGAAGCCGCAGAAATTGCACCTTTTTTGGCAATATCTGCCGCATAATCTGCGGGGTTTAGAACGGGGTTAATGTCAGATGCACCAGCGGCAGAAATAGTGCCTTGTGTACCCGCCATTTTTGCGGCCATTGCCATTTTCTGTGCCGCAGACAACGCTTCTGCTGTTTGAGCCGCTTTGCTTGTCATCCCCAAAGGAGTGAGCAATAGTGGCAAACCACCAACCGCTTCGCTCACAAATGCAGTTTTAGGATTAGTTTCCCTAAATTGCTCATTAACCCCTTTAATGTAATCACGGGTATTAGCGTAAGTTTCTGTCGGGTTTGCATTAAGGCCATGTTGCAAAATGTCCATGCCCGCAGCGCCAGCACCCGCAATCTTTGGGGCAAAGTTAAAAGTCAAACCTTGAGCCGCTGCCAAACCAATTTTGCTTGGCAAAGATAAGTCAGCTTGGCGACCTTCCACCATAGCGGGGGATTCAACTGTTTTTTCTACTGCGGGTTCAGAGGCCATGCCCCTCAAATCTATTTTTACAGGCGTTTGAGCAATCTTGACAACAGCCGCATTGATTTGGTCATCCGACATTGAAACAGGAAAGTTAACAGGCCCATAATTGGGAATCTCTACGGTTTTAAATGCTTCAGCCATTATTCAACCCTTCCTGTTGCGGGATTGTAGGTAGGAATTCGACCTTTGCCCGCTTTGGTAGCGGCATTGTTCATGCCTGTTTGGATTGCATCTCTGAACTTGGACAATGCGGCTCTGAACGCATCAGGAGACTGCGCTGTTGAGGCTTCTGTCAATGCGGCTGTGGCCTTTGTACCTTCAATCTCAGAAATAGCGCCAGTTCCCTTCATGCGTTGAACAGCCTCAAGGAAAGCACCACCTTTAACTTGGTCATAAAGGGCTTTAAAGTCAGCCGCAGGAGTGCCGCTTTGACCTAACTTGTATTCAAAGGGAATCATTGTGCCAACAACATCTTTCAAACCCTTGTGTTCAGGAACAATAACCTTGCCGTTTGCGTCTTTAACGCCAATCATTTGGTCAATTCCACTAATTAAGGTTTGACCTTGTTGCATCACTTGTGGCAATGCTTGAGCCGCTGCTTGTTGTTCTTTAATTTGACCAACTTGCAACTCTTGTTGAGCTTTTGGCGACAAGGCGGCAGCCAAAGCCAAATTAGGCGCTGTAGGTTGCGCAACAGGGGGCGCAACGGGTCTAGGTTGAGGCGGTGCAACTGGTCTTGGTTGTGGCGCTTGCGTTGCGGCTTGTGCAACAGGCTGTGCCAAAGGTTGTGCCAAAGGTTGTTGCACGGGCTGAACAACGGGTTGCGTAACAGGCTGATTTGCCAAGGGGTTTGGTACTCCGACCTTCATTCCCGAGTTAAAGAACAGATCAGCCGCACTAATATTGAGTCTTGTCGCATCATTAGTGAGGGTTGCTTTATCTTTTGCGGATAGATTATTAAATGCACGATCAGAAATTTCGCGCTCTTGTGTCAATCTTGCTTGCGTGTCTGCGCTAACTGAGGGGACTAGTAAAGAGAAGTCTTTGCCGCCTCCCGCTGTAAATGCTTTTAAACTATCAGAAGTGAATTGGGCGGGATTGACATTGCCAAAAGGAGACTTTGATCCCGCTTTAAACATTTCAGCGCCTGTTGTAGGATTAAATGCAACATCACCTTCTTTAAGCACCAAAGGCGCTTTAGGAGCAAGTTGGCTCATATACATAGACAGGGCTTGTTGTTGCATACCAGGCGTTTTAAACTCGCCAATCAACGATGGGTCAAGAATACCCGCAGTTTTTGCGGGCATGGCGGGCATCGTGAACGCTTTTTGTTGGTCAGGTTGCATCTGCGCAAATGATGGCGCAAGGTTTGGATTATCCTCAAAGTCTCGTGCCGTTGGTTCTTGCTTCATTTCAGGCTTGGCCGCTTGGCCTTGCAAGCCCTGAATTAATCGCTGAATATCAGCAGAAGTATCCGCACGATATTGCTCGCCCAAAGCCTTTTGTTCTGTTTTTAAGCCCTCTTGGTTTTTATTGACCAAGTACATTTGAAGCACTTTAGCCAAACCTTGAACGGGGCTAATAGGGGCTTGGATGCCTTGATACGAACCTGCCTGAATAGGTTCAAATGCTTGCTGTTGGAGAATCTCAGCCATCTTTTGGCGTCTGTCCAACTCTTGCTGTTGCAACTGATAAGGGTTTGCAACATTAAACTGTTCGTATTGATTAGCCATGTTTTACCCCAATAAACCGTAGTTGACCATTTTGTAACCGCTTGGATGCATCAAGACAGCTTCAGGCATGACTTTCTCAACTTCATCAGCCATTACGCCTTGTTGACGCTCACCAAAGATGTCGTACTCATAAATTCCGATACCAAGTTTATGAGTGCCAATGCGCTCAATGTTTGACTTTAATCTGCGGTCAGATGGAAACACAACTGGTAATGCCGCACCCGCAAGATTAAACAAACCGCTTGTCATAGCATTAGCGCCAGCTTGCTGAATACCGTAATTCTGCAATGCCGCATTACCCTGTGCTTGCGCACCCGCAAATATTGGTGCGGGGGCAATGTTTGTTGGGTTGTAACCTTGGAATTGAGGCATCTGCAATTGTGAGCCACTCATCAGGCCCGTGATTTCGTTCAAAGGCTGATTGCGCAAAGCAAGTTGTTTCTGCAACTCTTGTGTGGCCGCTTGATTAGCAAACTGACCCGCACCAAGGTTTTGGTTGTACTGCTGAAGTTGCGCGGCATTTGCCAATTGTTGTTGTTGGGCGGCAATGGCTTGATTTTGCGCAAGCGCTTGGTTTTGCATTGATTGCGTACCCATGCCTTGCTGATAATTTTGAGCCGCAGCCGCATTTGCAAGTTGTTGAGCCGTAACGCTTTGACCAAAGTTCTGTGCAATCGCTTGGTTTTGAGCTTGTTGTGCAGCCAACGCATTGCTGAAATTTTGCTGTGTAGCTTGATTTCCAAGTTGCTGATTTGTTACGTTTTGGCCAAAATTTTGGGCAACTGCTTGATTTGCCAACTGTTGAGCAGTTACGTTTTGACCAAAATTCTGAGCCGCAGCTTGATTTTGTGCCGCTTGCTGACCCATGCCTTGTTGGTAATTTTGACCTATTGCGGCATTGTAGGCTTGTTGATTTTGCAAATTTTGACCAAAGTTCTGACCAATAGCAGCGTTGTAAGCCTGTTGTTGCGCCAATCCTTGTGCAGAATTTTGAGCAATAGCTTGGTTTTGTGCTTGTTGGTTTTGCAAGTTTGCACCAAAACCCGCTAATTGGGCTTGATTGGCAAACTGAGCATTACCTTGTGCCTGACCATACTGTTGCGCTTGAGCTTGGTTTGCGGCCGCTTGTTGTTGCAATGCCGCATTTTGATTTTGTTGTATTGCCGCATTTGCCGCATTAGATGCGGTCATTCCTTGTCCAAAGTTTTGTGCAACGGCTTGATTTGCGGCTTGTTGAGCAGCTAATCCTTGTCCAAAGTTTTGACCAATAGCGGCATTTGCGGCATTTTGAGCCGTTATACCTTGACCAAAGTTTTGAGCAGCCGCTTGGTTTGCCAATTGTTGTGCATTTAAACCTTGACCATAATTTTGAGCAATTGCTTGATTGCCCGCTTGTTGATTCTGCAAATTGACACCAAAACTTGCCAATTGAGCTTGGTTGCCAAACTGACCTGATTGCAACTGTTGGTTAAAGCCTTGGCCTTGAGCCGCATTTTGGGCTTGTTGAGCCGCCAAAGCATTGCCAAAGTTTTGTTGTATGCCTGTATTGCCGAATTGACCCGCAGCCAAGGCTTGATTAAAGCCTTGTTGATTAGCCGCAGTATCCAAACCAATACCTTGCAAAGCCGCTTGGGTCAACAAATCATTTTGTTGTTGGCTTTGATCTCGCATTGCATTTGTATATGCCTCACCACCCGCCACCAAACCTTGATTAGCCAAACTTTGAGCAGTCAGTTTTTGTTGGCGCTCTAATTGAGGCGCAAGCCGAGCCATGATTGCCGCTTGGCCTGTCATACCCGCATTAACAGGCATTTGAGCCACATTACTCAAATTTAATTGGTTGTTAGCAAGGTAATTATTGGCGTTCAGGTTTTGATTGATTTGACCAATGTTGCCAAGTGATTGCTGAAGATTAACGCCCTCAACACCGCCTTGTGCCGTGCCATATTGAGATGGGTTAATACCACCCGCCAAACCATATTGATTTGCCCCAACACTACCTTGTGCCAAACCATACTGATTTGCACCAACATTGCCTTGAGCTTGCCCATATTGACCCGCGCCAATAGATGAAGCAGAACCATAACCGCCTAAATTTGGCGCACCCTGAACTTGTCCATAGTTGCCGTAACTGTCTTGCAAAGTTGGGCCACTTACGCCACCAGTTGCCGTTCCACCTTGGAAGTTACCTCTAGCAGTTCCACCATAAACACCGCCAACGGCTTGGCCGCCTTGAAAATTGGCACTTGCTTGAGGATTGGCAACAGAACCTTGCGCTAAACCACTATCAACAGAACCATATGCTTGACCGCTTTGAACATTTCCTTGAGCAGTTCCACCCGTGACATTGCCGTAGGCTTTATCGCCCATAAATCCACCACTAGCTGAACCCATTCCTGTTAAGTCAGGCGAACCTTGAATATTTCCCGAATTGGCAAGTGAGAAAATACCACCTGGCCCTGTGTACTGAAACGGCTTGCCAATGATGTCTGATGCGCTTGATAAACCCTTTTCACCAAGGCTTGCCATGCCTTGCTGAACTCTTTGCTGTGCCTCCAACGTAGCTTGAGCCGTTGGGGTCAAGTTCTGCATTATCGTTGGCTGATTTGTAACAGGGTCAAATATGACCGTTTGACTACCCAATGGGCCAATCACGTTAGGGTTGTTTAAATACCCTTGGGTTTTGGCCGTTTCTACGTTTGCTTGACCTTGAGCAGTAGCTGCCGCAGCGTAATCAGGCGTTGCGGGGGCTTTGGGTTGTGGGCATAAGAAAGCCATGTTTATTCCTTAAATTCGTATGTTTCGCCTGATGGTTCATAGTTTGCTCGCTGAAGCAACACGCTCAAATCTTGATCTTTTTTGTGGCTAATCATAATTTGGCTAACACCATTGATTTTGAGCATTTGCCCTGCTAATTTCAGCATTTTGCAAATTCCAAGACCGCCTCGATGCTCAGGCAAAACATAATAAAAGACATCTAATGCTTGCATTGCGCCATAAAAAGGCGATCTGAACACCATAAAACCCGCATGACCCGCCAATTCACCCGATTCGGTGCGCAAAGTGAAATATGCGAAATTTCCTGTTCTTTCTAGCTCAATCATGCCGCCTAAATCGCTTTTTAGGTTGCCGTTGCCATAAAGTTCAGCCCAATGTTTGCCAATAAGCGCCACGGCTTCGGCTGAAACATCGGCAAATCTTTCCATTTTTGCGTTCATATGCCAGCCCATCCTTGTTGGAACACCACATCGGTTGAAGCCCACTCAATTTGCAAGCCCTTTGATGCTGATTTTAGCTGAATACCCGCACAATATCCAATGCCTGTGACGCCTTGCCAGTTGTTTGTGATGATCGTCCCACTTGACCACAATGCGTTGTCCCATGTTGACGTTCCCCATATTCCATAATTGGATGGGCTGAAGTTTAAAGTCCCCGTTGTGTCTGCCAAACTAAAATCAACATTAATACCGACCAAAATTGTGGGCGCTCCATCTGTAAAAATAGAGGGTCTTGCTCGTGTGAAATATTTTTTAACGCCACGGCTTTCGTAATAGTTAAATGCTTGCAAAACGACAGCATTGATTTCGTTGCCATCATCGGCAAACCCATCCCAAGCCAAGCCAACATATCCATCACCGCCAAAATATGGGTTGTCGTTAAATGTCTCCCAACAATTAGCGTTCCATCCCGTGAATCTTGTCCATGACTTTGTAATCGTATTCATCACAAACTGCTCTTGCGCACCAAGGCCAACAGGCACATTGATCCACAAAGCATTGTTTTTGGCGTGATAAAGCAAAGCCCACCCAAATGAATTTTGGTAAGCCGTTGTCGCCTCAGTAATAGCGCCCTGAATCTTGTCTGATAGATTAACCCTTGGGTCAAGTCGGCTTGATTGCAACGCTGAAGCCAACGGCAATAGACCGTCCAAACTTAAAACCAATAGGTCGCCACCATACTTGTACAAACAACGCCTAGAAACAGGCGCTCCGAGCTTCCAAATGCCCGTTAAAGCCCATGTACTAGCAGAGGCGGGGTCAGTACCTCGGTAAACAATAATCTCGCCCTGTGAAGTCACAAAAACAAGGTTATCGTCTACGCCATAACCCGCATCAATTGTCCAAGCACTAATAGAAACAATGTAACCACCCATTCGGGCAATAGAACTCAAGTCTAAAACCTCGGCAGCGCCACCAACTGAGTTGGTCGGTAAGTACCATGCTTTTAGACTTTCTTTCTCAATAAACCAAACACGGTTTTTAAACAAGGTGACATTGTTCAGCTTGTTTGTGGTCACGCCCGTAATAGCGATGGGTGAGCTTGAGGCGTTGACGCTTTGCCACGTTGTGCCGTTGTAGAGGAGTGGATCATCTACGCCATTGCAAGCATAAAGGAAGCTACCTCCCGCGGTTGTGACGTTGATATGCTCAAAACGGCTGTTAGTAAGTCCTGTTTTCACAGCAGCGCCCACCGCGCCTTTGGTTGTGCAGTTGTAAATTGAACCATTGGCAACCGCAAACAGCTTGCTGACGCTTCCCGTCTCATAGGCCATGACCGTATCAACTTGGCCTGTGATACCCGTTGACCATTTGCTGAACCCACCGCGCAAGTTTACACTTGAAACAGTAGGGAAGAAATTAGTCATCGTCACCGCATCTGTTGGCGACATATTGGCCAACGAATCGCGCACATTCCACCCGCCAACGGGCGCAGGAATACTCGCTACATTAGCGGCAGTTCTTTGGGCAATTTTCATTACTGTGATGCCCCATAACCGCTGTCAGGAATGTTGTCGTAGCCAATCAAAATCGTGCCTGGCCTTGGTGCAAACGACAAATTAGCCGCAGACATATCCAAAGCAATAGCCGCTTCCATTTCTTCCAAATAGTTGCGATACATGGCCGTTGTGTCAAAACCTTTAGCCTCAAAATATTTGAGCTTGGTTGACAAAACCATCAAACGATCAGGATAGATACAAGTATCAGAGTCAGCAGTAAACGATGTCTTGGGTTCATCAGCAGAACTCATTGCCCATGCATTTGAACGGTACTCGTAGCCCAAAAACTCAGCGCTTGAGAAGCCTGGCCATATTTGAAAATACTTGCTAAACAAACGCCATCGAATCCGAGGGCCTGTAGCAATGTATCCTGACAGCAACCATTCCCATTGCTGTGCATCTTCAGGGCCAAGCATCTCCCAATGTTTATCCTTGTCCCACATTGTCCTTGGGATGATGGCTTCATAGTCGCTTGGAAACGCATACTTCATCTTTTGAAAGTACACGGTTGCATTTGTGCCCGCCTCTGTCGTTTTTCTAGTTAAAGTGACAGAGGTGCTTGAATCTACAGTTTGAATGAAAGTATTTTGGTCAAGTCCTGTGCCAACCACCATGTAGGTGCTATCTAAACCATTGGTAGATGGGATATTTGTGATGGACAGCCCATCATCGCTCCATGTCCCTGTGGTGGTCAGATATTCGGTGTAGAACTGCTTTTGCTTTGTAAGGGTTCGCCAAGGATGCTTGCGCAAGAATTCGTATCCACTTGCGTTCATTAACGCAAGAATTTGGATAACATCTTGATTAGTATTTCCAGCAACACTTGTCGGTGTTGACACGCCTAATTCATTGGTAACTTGCTGCACTAACTGGAGCATAGTGCTAGACATAATTTACACCTCTTTTTTAGGGCGGCCTCTTGCTTTTTCAGACAACAAGGCTTTAACTTGCTCTTGTAATTCTTTCAATTCAGAACGGGTTTGCTCTAATTCAAATGAACTCTCACTTTGATTGCGTCTTAGCAGATATGCTCTTGCCTTTTCACGCAATCCAACAGCGCCCATACCAACACGCTGAAGTTGAGCATCGCTTGCGGTTGCAACTTGCTCAACAGTTTGAAACTTTAGAATTTGCAGTTCAGCCATTTGGCCGTCTGTAAATTCTTCAGGGCGATCTAGATGCCAATTTTGCAAGGTTGTGCCGATAACAGGCCCACCCTCTGAGTTTTGCATTTGATAGTGCAACCATTGACGGGGAAAGCGCTCTTTATGGTCATCACGAACGGGCTGTTCAATGATGTTGTACTTATCGCCAGGAACCATAATTCGCACAAATGGGATGTCTTTGTACGGTGCTTTGTCAAATGTATAAAACTCAACGTGCAGATGTGTGTCTGCGTTTGCAATATCGGAATCTAGTGCCATTTTTTATCCTGTGGGGATTATGCTGAAGTGACGGATGCCCAAGTTGTTGCGCTTGGAGCAAAAAGAATCATACTCTTTGCCGTTGCCAATGTAACAGATGTTGCTGCTGCATTGATGGTTGAGCTAGTATTGTAAGGGTAAACAGTAATTGTTTGACCTGAATCGTTACGAATACCAACCATTGCGCCCGCTTCTGTAGGAGGCAATTTAACGCCTGTAGAAGCAGATGAAGTTGTGATTGTGTTGAACACAGCCGACAATTGTGTTGCGGTAGCGGCAGTTGAACCCGTTGCAACAATGCCAACAGCGCCATCACCAGCGATGGAAACTGTAGACAAAGGCGAGTTTCCTGCGCCAAGAATTCGTGAGGGGATAGCCATTTTAATTCCTTGATTAAAAAAGGGCGGGTTTTATGCCGCCCCTTTAATTTTACACAGATGCTTTAGAGAACCATGCAACATTACCAGAAACTAGGTCAACTGCGGGCGATGTATATGAACCGCCTGAAGCTGTTACCAAGAATGTGGTTGTATTGATAGTGCAAGCTGTTGTTGAGGCGGAAATAGATGCGTTAGCTTGACCCAACACATAAATTTTGCCATCAGAACCAAATACTTCAGCACCCAAGGGGCCAAATGTAGGAACAGCCGTTCCTGCGCTGTTTGTGTTGGTGTTAACGATGTTGTTAAAGTCAACACCAATGACGGGGGTTACTGTATATGCCATGATTTTACTCCTTTAAGCGATCAGAACGCCACAGAATTGTGGGCCTGAGCTAGTCAAGTTACCAGCCCAACCAATCAACTTAACGATGGCGTCTTGGTTAACGGCTTGACGCTCACCACCGATAGGCACAAAGTTACGATCAGCATGGGGACGGAACATCAAATACTTGGTGTTCAAGAACCACATATGGTTTGCAGTAGCGGCAGAACCGATACCACCGTCAAGCACAACATCAGATGCCATGCCAGCGCCATAGTATTTCAATGAAGCAAAGCCCGCACCTTGAGTTGAATTGCCACCATCAGTAACACGTTGGATGGACTGCATAGATTGCAAATACAAACGGTAGTAGTTACTGTCGGCAACGATCAAGTCAGGCTTGTCTGTACCACGAATCAACTGAACGGCCAAAGCATCCATGTAAGATTGGATGTTTGAGGCAGAAACAGCAGAACCGCCATCGGTCACGCCAGAATATTTCTGTGAACGCCAGAAGCTGTAGGTAGCACGGTTAATGCCGCCATAAGTTCCTGTTGAGGGTGCATCAGGTACGGCAGCGCCCAAGCCTGTGATGTTTTTACCGCTGTTGCCTGTGCCATCTGTGTAGATGTCACCACCAATGCGGTTGGCCAATTGAGCTTCAGCAACCATCATACGGCCATCGAGCAAATCAATAATAGCTTCTTTGCCTGAGTTCTGGATCATTTCCAAACCAGAAATAGACACGGCAGCGGCATATTGAGTAATGCTAAATTGAGCAGAACTGATAGGGCTGTTTTGTGAGACATTCAACACTTCATAACCTGAATAAGAATTCGTGTTATTTGTGGTGCTGTCGTTGTACATAATCTCTTGCAAGATCACGTTACCGCCAGAGAATGTTTTCACATTTCCACGGTCTTTGAGTCTACGCAAAAGGGCGTTGTTGTTTGTGACGTTATCAGCTAACTCACCAGTACGGCTTTGAATGTTGGTCGCAATGATGTCGCTGATACTGGAATTGGCAAATGCCATAATAATTCTCCTATATCAATTAAAGTCGTGCAGCTATTTGGTCAAATTGCTCTGCCAATAAACTGCGCCTATCTTGAGCATTGTTTTTGGTAGCCATTCCTGGTGTGGAACTCTTTACCGAAACCGCATTAGCCCTTGCAGATTTCGCTGCTCGGTCTGCCGCTACTCGTTTTGCGTTATCCAATTCGGCCTGTTTGCTGACTTGTACGCTGTCAAATAACTCAGGGTCGAGGCGCACAGCTTTTTCATATGCGTCCTCTAACGTCTGCGCCACGCCACTCTGTAGGAGTTGAATCATGGTCGGACGCGCTTCTTCAAAATATTCGGCTTTAGAGCTAAATTTTTCAATTTCGCCTAAAAGCTGCTGATTTTGAACTTGCTCTTGTTGCTGTTTCCAGCCAATCACTTCACCACGAACATTGTTTAGTTCGTTTTGTAGTGCGTAAATTGTCGGGTCAACTCCTTGAGGGAAGTTTACTTCATTTAAGTTTACTCCATATTGCTGCGCTAATCTACTAAATAATTGCAATTTTTCTTGCCCATTACTAGTTCGCAACATATTGTCAGCCTCTAACAAGGCTTTTATCGCTTTGGGTGCATCTAAACCCATGCCTTGGATCGTCTGCAAATAAGGGTTAACCACCTCATTGATCTGATCTGCAAACTGCGCTTTGGAGATTAAAGGCTCAACGCCTTTGCGCATTTGTTCTTCACGCTGCCAGGCATACTCTTGCATCCTTGGGTCGGCAGTTTGCCAAACTTCGTGATAATCCTTCTTCCAACTTGCTGGCGCACGTTTCCAGACGGGTTCTTCTACAGGTTCTTCTACAGGCGCTTCATTCGCAGAAGCAAATTTCCCAGTATCGTCACGTTGGAATTTTGCGGGTTCGGCTTGAGCTACCTCATCAAATTGCTGAGAAAGTAATTCTCGGCGATTATCAGGCGCTTCTGTTGGGACGATGGGTTCTGTAGTATCCAAAGTTATCTCCTATGATATTTCATTTGATTGACTTGCTCACGCAATGAATTCATGATTTGATTGGCCTCGTTTTGGGTCATGTTTCCCAACTGTTGAGCCAATACCTCACGCCGTTTCTCGCTTGAAGGCGGTGTGATTTTTGTTTCCATTGATTCATTGCCCACCTCAATACATCCATGCGCTTTCAGATGCTCGCGGTGTCGGCTTCGGCTCTGGATCATAGAACCGTCAATCATTGATTGATAAGGGGTAATGTCGCCCATTATCATAGGAGCTTGTATATCGTCACTGGCTTTGTGTTTTTCAACCAATTCGCCATTACGCATAACGTAAGTTGTTCTCATAGTAGCAAAATTTCCTCGTCATCTGATTCGATGTGGTCGTCCCAAATTAACTGCATTTTGTCCAAATTAGACAGCATTTTCTGAATGTCTGTCAATGTGACATTTTGCTTCGTTGCGATTGTAGCAAATGTTTCAACGTAAGGCGCAATTATTTCTTCGGGTATTTTGCCTTCAACAATGCGCTCGTATGCCGCAACAATCTCGTCTCTGCGTTTTTTATTCTTTTCTTGCTCAAGTTTATGTTGTTTCTTGCGCTTATCAGGGCCAGGGTCATGGGTGTCGTCAATGTAGATAATAGGCTTGAAAGCCGTAAGAGTGCCAACCGCGCCCGTAGCCTGGACACCCGTTAATTGGATTGATTTTAAGATTGATGCAAAGGATCCCGCAAATCCTGTTGCTGATACACCATTGATGCCAATTGAACTGTTAGGGGTTATAGAGCCAGCTAGTCCTGAAGCCGAGACGCCACTCAGGGCGATAGTCACTGACCCGCTTTGATTGCCTGCAAAACCAGAGGCCTGGACACCAGTTAGCCCAATGGTTATGTTGCCAACAACCGAGCCAACAGCGCCTGTGGCTGATACGCCCGTTAATGTGGCAACAGTTGCCTCTAAAACAACTCCAACAGCGCCTGTGGCCTGAACGCCTGTTAATGCTGCGCTAACGGCGACACTAGGGCTGCCAACGCCGCCCGTAGCCTGATTGCCTGTTAATGGGAGACTATCCCATTGAGCATCATCCCAAGTACCTGTGTCCCAAGGCCCTTGTGCCATTACGCAATACGCAAAAGACCTGTGGTCGCATCGTTAGTTGGCATGGTCAACGTAAAAGTGCCAGCCGTTACTGTTTGCGAGCCAAAGTTGTGAACGCTAACTGCTTTGTTGCCAGAGCTTGAGTTGTAGATTAAAACAGCATCAAAAGCCGTTGTAACCGTCAAGGCAGACCATGAGAAACTGGCTGATGGCGTCCAGTATGCGGTTGTGCCGCTTGTTGCTGGCGCATTTGCATTAGTGACCGTAACGCCGCCCGCAGTGTAGCCTGTGCCTGATGTATTCGTAACCTCATTGGTCGTTGAATAAACAGTGGTCGCTGCACCCAAGCTACCAGACGCAAAGTACAACGCCGCTTTAAAGGTGTTGCCTGTGCTTGGCGTGAAGTTGTGAGTTCCTGTGAGCAATTCGCCCTTGAAACTTGTACACATTGCTGTTGTATTTGCCATTTTATTTCCTTAGAAAGATGATGCAGCGCCATCAGCAATGGCTGCGTGTTTAAGTTTTACATGAACTGATCGATGGACTAATTCTTCGCCAAGCCAGTATTCAACCCACTCAGTAGTTTCTGTATCGGTATCTACTTGGCCTTCGCGCTTTTTAAGCAAAGATTCATCCATTTCGCCTTTTGTGGTTGTAATCATTTAATTACCTCCATGCCAATCGCCTTGCCATCAGGCCCGCGCACGATTCGTTTGGGCGCTGAAATCATA
>Ga0209084_1001155_pt1 | contig 22871 bp, 16 predicted proteins | sample C_130820_MF_Meta_FD_187309 | JGI IMG/M metagenome (GOLD analysis project Ga0209084, IMG submission 187309) | Freshwater microbial communities from Lake Croche, Canada to study carbon cycling - C_130820_MF_MetaG (SPAdes) (version 2) | ecosystem: Environmental > Aquatic > Freshwater > Lake...
GCCGCACCGCGCAAAACACTGAGGCCAACTCACCCGCCATCACCGCGTCAATCGCCGTTAGCATGGCCCCGCAAGCCTCCAACGCCACGTCGTAGCTGTGTTCACAAATCGCGGTGTCGCCGGTCCTCAGGAAATCCGCTAGCGATTCGGTGTCGTGGTACACCAAGTCATGATAACTGTGGTCATGCGCTAACAATATCTCCGCCACCGTGGCCCGCCGCCCGGCCGCCAGCCGCACGATCGCCGGCGGCAGTGCCTCCAGCGCGGCGCTCAACACTTGATAGCGATGCGCCGATTCGGGATGGCCCGGCCCCGTGTCGTGGCGTTCATAATCGGTGCTGAAATGCACCCCGTTAGGCAGTGGCTCGCTCATGCTTCAAACTTGCGGATGTGCTTGCGTTCCAAAAACCCTTGGCGGTCCTCTACGATCCGTGCCACCGGCATGCGAAAGCAACGCTCGTCACCCATGGCAACGGCCTCCGTGCTACCGCCTGCCGTGGCGAACACCTGGCCCATGGCAATGTTGTTAGGCAGGACGTTGGCCCAGAACTCACCGATGCCGCGGCGCTGAGCCACCACAGCCAGCTCGCCTAACAAAAAACCCGCCATCCCGGCCTGGCGGGTCGCCTCGTGCACCACAAACGCCACCTCGGCGTGTTGCCCATCCGCATCCAGGTAGTAGCGGCCGATGGCCCGCAATTGCTGGCGGCCGTGGCGTTCGGTGAAGATGCCTAGCGCTACGTCGCGCGTTTGATCGACCGCGGCGAGTTTGTAGGCGGATTCTCCGCTCATTCGCTCGCGTTGATAGCCATAGCGCAGGCGGATGGTTTCCTGGTCGTGCGAATAGAAAAACTCCTGCAGCGTGCGCATATCGCTGGGATGCAACGGCCGGAACAGGAATCGACCCACCCGAAACTCCACCCACGCCGATTCCAGACCGTTCTCCGACACCGCCGGCAAGGCGGCCGGCATCGTGAAAAACCGCGGCAGCCACCCCCGGTCCAAGGCTCCCGCCAACAGCGCCTCGCGGTGGTCTGGATGGGCGATTTCCACCAAGCGCGCCACCCGCTCCCGGATGCTGCGGCCGTGCAAACTGGCCACCCCGTATTCGGTGACCACATGATGCACGTCGCCGCGCCCGGTGCACACGCCACTGCCCGCTTCCAGCCCCGCGACAATCCGCGAGCGCTGGTCAACGTCGCCCGTAGACGTCAGCGCAATGATCGGTCGGCCATCTTGGCTTTTGCCTGCGCCGCGGACGAAATCCACCAAGGCACCGATGCCGCCATAGAACCGGTGACCGCTGGAATCGCGCACCACTTGGCCGGTTAGGTCGATCTCGCGGGCGCCGTTGATAGCCACCATGCGGTGGTTGCGGGCAATGCGCTGCGGGTCATTCACCCAATCCGAGGGATGCAGCTCAAGATCGGGATGGCGATCGACAAATTCATACAACGCACGACTGCCCATCACATGGCTAGCGATCATTTTGCCCGGCCGGTAATTTTTCCGTGAATGGTCCACCGCGCCACAGAGCACCAAGTCCATCAGCGCGTCATTGAACAACCCGGAATGAATGCCGAGCTGGCGGTGGTCTTTCAATGCCATCAGCACCGCCTCCGGACTGTTGCCCAAGCCCACCTGCAGCGTCGAGCCATCCTCGATGAGTTGCGCGGCGTAGCGGCCAATCTTCATATGCCGCTCGTCAAGCACGCTTCTCGCCGCCTCGGGCAACGCCGCCTCGTGCTCAATAAAATAATCAATTTCGTGCGGCGCTACGCGACTGTCTCCGCCGGTGCGCGGCATCCGCGGATTGATTTGGGCGATGACAATGCGGGCATGGCGCAGCGCCGCTTGCACCACGTCCACACTCACCCCAAGCGAATGCCGGCCGGTCTCGTCGGCCGCGCTCACCTGAATGAGGGCCACATCCAGCGGCATTTCCCCGTCCCGAAATAACAGTGGCACGTCCGACATCGCGCAAGGCGTGTAATCCGCCTGCCCCCGCTCCACCGCATCGCGCAATCCCGGCGTCAAAAAAAACGAGTTGGTCCGCAACACCCCTTCAAACTGCGGGTCAATCCACGGCGTGCCTCCCAAACTGTGAATGTGGACTAGCTCGATATCCTTGTAATGACCCGCCTGGGCCAGCATCGAATCCACCAAGGCAAAGGGCACCGACGCGCCGCCACCGAGGAATACCCGGCTGCCGGGCCGGATGAGTCCCGGCCAATCCTGTTCGTTGAGTGCTTGCATCGACTCGCGCGGACTTGCGGATCTGAAAATGCACCACCAGACCGGCTGCGGCAAGCCAAATGCCGCCAGCTCGTTGTCGCGTTGCGGCTCAGGCAGCATTCATGAACCTCCCGCCTAACTTGGCCCGGCTGCGGCCTATGGAGCGACGACCTTATTGTCGTCGTGCGGAAGCAACGCCCATGAACCGAGCCTTCGGCACGTACCCATTGGCCACCCTTCCGCTACCACCACACGAATGTGGTGGCTCCTTAGCTCAAGCTACTCCCGATTCCACCCCAGCACACCGGGTTCTGGTACTACAAAGGCGCATGGAAACCACGGATTGCCACCTGAACCCACTGAAATATTCATCAATTTCTTATCAGTGCATTCAGTGGTAATCAGTGTTTCAGTGGTTTCTTTGCCCCGATTTACCACAATTTCAGGGAATTGCACTTGCTCGCCCTTCGTCAAAAACGCGGCCGTTTACTGAGTTCTGACACTTGTCGCAGCCGCCCACTGGGACACTTTGTCTCACAAGAACCGCGACATATTGTCCGAAAACCGATCCGCAGAATCTGATCCAACCATTAGAACATTTTTAATAAGCTCATTTTAAGAGAGTTGTGAACTAGAAGTGGATTCTGGCACGCATCCTGCAAAAAAGCCTACCGCAAACCACCCGTTCTTGCGGGAAATTCAACCAAATCAACGCTATGTCCAAAATCCTCGGAATCGACCTCGGTACCACCAACTCCTGCATGGCCGTCATGGACGGCGGTGAGTCCACTGTGCTTGAAAACTCGGAAGGTGCCCGCACCACTCCTTCCGTCGTCGCCTTCGCCAAAAACGGCGAACGCCTCGTCGGCCAAGCCGCCAAACGCCAGGCCGTCACCAACCCGACTAACACGATTTTCTCGGCCAAGCGCCTGATTGGCCGGAAGTTTTCCGAACTCACCGCCGCGGATAAACGCATGCCCTACTCCGTGGTCGCCGCCGCTAACGGCGACGCCCACATTCAAGTGACCGTGGCCGGGGAAACCAAGACCTACTCGCCGCAGGAAATTTCCGCGATGATCCTCGGCAAACTCAAGGCCGATGCCGAGGCCAAGCTCGGCGAAAAAATCACCCGCGCCGTCATCACCGTCCCGGCTTATTTCAACGACTCCCAGCGCAATGCCACCAAGGCCGCCGGCGAAATTGCCGGCCTCGAAGTGCTGCGCATCATCTACGAGCCCACTGCAGCCGCCCTTGCCTACGGCCTCGACAAAAAGGCCGACGAGAAAATTGCGGTCTACGACCTCGGCGGCGGCACCTTCGATATCTCGGTGCTCGAAATCGGCGACGGCGTGTTCGAGGTGCTTGCCACCGATGGCGATACCCAACTCGGCGGCGACGATTGGGACAACCTGCTCATCCAATGGATCGTGGCTGAGTTCAAAAAGGACCAAGGCATCGACCTGACCAGCCAGCCCGATGCGCTCCAACGCATCAAGGAAGAGGCAGAAAAGGCCAAAATCGCCCTATCCTCCACCCAGTCCTACGACATCAGCCTGCCCTTCATCACTGCCGACGCCACTGGGCCGAAGCACATCCAACTCACCCTCACCCGCTCCAAGCTCGAACAACTCACCGACTCGCTGTTCGAGCGCACCAAGCAGCCCGTGCGCAATTGCCTTGCCGCTTCCGGCCTCACGCCGTCCCAGATCGACGAGCTCGTCCTCGTCGGCGGCATGACCCGTATGCCCAAGGTGGTCGATATCGCCCGTGAACTCGCCGGCCAAACACCTCACCAAGGCGTCAATCCCGACGAGGTCGTGGCCATCGGCGCGGCTATCCAAGGCGGCGTGCTGCGCGGCGACGTCAAGGATGTGCTGCTCCTCGACGTGACCCCGCTCACCCTCTCAATCGAAACGCTCGGCGGTATCGCCACCGCCATGATCGAGCGCAACACCACCATCCCCGCTAAAAAAAGCCAGATCTTCTCCACCGCCTCGGACAACCAACCCGGCGTGGATATCCAGGTCTGCCAGGGCGAGCGCAAGATGTTCACCGATAATAAACGCCTCGGCAATTTCAAACTCGACGGCATCGCCCAGGCCCGCCGCGGCGAACCCCAAATCGAGGTCACCTTCGATATCGATGCCAACGGCATCCTCCACGTTTCCGCCAAGGACAAACAATCCGGTAAGGAACAAAAAATCTCCATCCAAGGCTCCTCCGGCCTGTCCAAGGACGAAATCGAACAGGCTAAGCGCGACGCGGAGTCTCATGCCGACGAAGACAAAAAACGCGTTGAAAAAGTCGATGCCAAGAACAAGGCTGACAACCTCATCTTCAGCGTCGAAAAACAACTCGCCGAACTCGGTGACCAAGCCCCCGCTGAGCTCAAGACGATGCTCGATGGCAAAATCACCGCCGTCAAGGACGCCGTCACTAGCGACGACGTGACCCGCATCAACAGCGCCGTCACCGAGCTCGAAAACTCCCTCCAAGCCCTCGCTGCCGCCGCCCAACAAGCCCAGGCCGCCGCCAGCCCCCAACAAAATCCCGACGTCGAAGCCGCTCCGGAATCCCACGAGCCAAAACAAGCCAAAGGCAAGGTCGTGGATGCCGAAGTGGTCGACTAATCCCCAGACTCAAGACACAAGAATTCAAGACGCAAGATAAGAATTCACTCATGATAGTTACTTCCCGCTTGCTCATCTTCAATTCCCCTTCTCTTGCGTCTTGTGTCTTGAAGTCTTGAGTCCCTTCCCCTCTCACCGATACCAAACAACAAACAAACAACACCACACACATATGGCTAACATCAAACCACTCGGACAACGCGTCCTGGTCAAACGTCTCGAAGCTGAAGCAATTAGCGCCGGTGGCATCGTCCTGCCCGACACCGCCAAGGAAAAGCCCCAGGAAGCTGAAGTCCTCAGCCTCGGCACGGGCGGCAAGGACGACAATGGCAATGCCATCGAGTTCACCGTCAAGGTCGGCGACAAGGTCCTCATCTCCAAGTACGGCGGCACCGAGGTCAAACACGACGGCCTGGAAGTGCTCATCATCAACGAAAGCGACATCCTCGGCATCGTCGGCTGAAGCCCGTTGTCAGATCCGCCCAATCCGACTGATCCGACCAATCGCCACTTAACCACACCACAACTTCTAACTTCTAACTAATACACACACATTATGGCTAAACAACTCCAATTCGACGAAACCGCCCGCCAGGCCCTCCTGCGCGGTGTGGAAAAACTTGCCCGTGCCGTCAAAGCCACCCTTGGGCCTGCCGGACGCAACGTCATCATTGACAAGAAATACGGTTCCCCGACCATCACCAAAGACGGTGTGACGGTGGCCAAGGAAATCGAGCTTGAGTGCCCCTATGAAAACATGGGTGCCCAACTCATCCGCGAAGTCTCCAGCAAGACTTCGGACATCGCCGGCGACGGCACCACCACCGCCACCGTGCTGGCCGAGGCCATCTACAAGGAAGGCCTGCGCAACGTCACCGCCGGTGCCAACCCGATTTCGCTGCAACGCGGTATCATGAAGGCCACCGAAGCGATCGTCGCTGAGCTCAAGAAGATCTCCAAGCCGGTGTCCGACGCCAAGGAAATCGCCCAGGTCGCTTCCATCTCCGCCAACTCCGACGCAACCATCGGCAGCATCATTGCCGAAGCCATGGACAAGGTCGGCAAGGACGGCACCATCACCGTGGAAGAAGCTAAGGGCATCGAAACGACCCTCGAAGTGGTCGAAGGCATGCAGTTCGACAAGGGCTATCTGTCGCCCTACTTTGTCACCAATCCTGAGAGCATGGAAGTGTATCTCGAGAATGCACATATCCTCATCAACGAGAAGAAAATCTCCTCGCTCAAGGACATGCTGCCGCTGCTCGAAAAGGTCGCCAAGACCGGCCGCCCAATGCTCATCATCGCCGAAGACGTCGAAGGCGAAGCCCTCGCCACCTTGGTCGTCAACAAGCTCCGCGGCATCCTTAACATCGCCGCCGTCAAAGCCCCCGGCTTTGGTGACCGTCGCAAGGCAATGCTCGAAGACCTCGCCATCCTCACCGGTGGCCGCGTCATCACCGACGACCTCGGCATCAAGCTCGAAGGTGTGGAACTCAGCGACCTCGGCACTGCCAAGCGCATCACCATCACCAAGGAAAACACCACCATCGTTGAAGGTGGCGGCACTTCCGAAGCCATCACCGGCCGCGTCAACCAAATTCGTCGCCAGATCGACGACACCACCAGCGATTACGACCGCGAGAAACTCCAGGAGCGCCTTGCCAAGCTCGCCGGCGGTGTGGCCGTCATCAACGTCGGTGCTGCCACCGAAACCGAGATGAAGGAAAAGAAAGCCCGCGTCGAAGACGCCCTCCACGCGACCCGTGCGGCCGTTGAAGAAGGCATCGTCCCCGGCGGTGGCACGGCCCTCATCCGCGCCCTCAAGGCCGCGTGTGATGCCAATTGCTGCGATGCCGCCTCCAATGCGGACGAGAAGACCGGCATGGGCATCGTTGCCCGCGCCGTGGAAGCTCCGCTGCGCCAGTTGGTCGCCAATGCCGGCCGCGAAGCTGCCCTCATCGTCGAAAACGTCAAGAACCACAAGGACGGCTTTGGCTACAACGTCGCCACCGACACCTACGAAGACCTCATCGCCTCCGGCGTGGTCGATCCCACCAAGGTGACCCGCACCGCGTTGCAAAACGCTGCGTCCATCTCGGGCTTGCTGCTTACCACCGAGTGCCTCATCACCGATCTTCCCTCCAAGGAAGCCCCGCCAGCTGGCGGCGGTGGTCACGACCACGGCGGCATGGGCGGCATGATGTAAGTGCCAGGCGACGGCGGTGACTAACCGCAGCGCCTAACACCAACATCAATCGACCAAACAATCCAAAGCCGGACGGGCAACCGTCCGGCTTTCTTGTGCCCTTGCGCAAGCCAGCGGGGAGCGCCGGCATCCTGCCGGCTGTTCGGCATTGTGCCACTCCTCTGCGAGGAGCGTGAGCCGACGCTAGGCTGACCATGCTCTCGCCATTGGCAACCGGGCAGGATGCCCGAATACCAGGGCACTTTCCCTGTGAGTTATCTCGTCGATACCCACGTCTTCAGCGAACTCGCCAAGACCAAACCCGATGCCCAAGTCGTCGCGTGGCTGCAAAACCACGAGGCAGAACTCGACTTGAGTACCATCACCATCGGCGAACTCCGCCGTGGCATCGAGAACCTACCTGCCGGAAAGCGCAAAACCGCCCTGCAGTGAATGAGATGCATTGTAGAGGCGGTCTGTGACCGTCGATGCGTATAAGATGCCGCATGCGGCAACGCGGGCTCATTGGCGATTCATGGTCATCGGCGGTCATAGACACGCCGCTACAATACGTCAGATATTTTTGCGCGGCTCCTAAGTACGTCCACGCAGCCCCCTCCTTCGCGCTTGCCGAGCCGTCGCCTTGTGTCTATTCTCCCGCATGGCGTCCACGTTTGGCGAAATTTTCCGTATCCACACCTTTGGCGAGTCGCACGGCGGCGGCGTGGGAGTGGTCATTGATGGCTGTCCGCCGCGCATCGCGGTGAGCGCGGCACAGGTCCAGCGCGAGCTCGACCGGCGGCGGCCCGGCCAGTCAGAAATTGTTACGCCGCGCCAGGAGGCGGACCGCGCGGAGATTCTCTCGGGCATCCACGACGGACTCACACTCGGCACGCCCATCGCCATCGCGGTGCGCAACACCGACCAACGCCCGGGGGCATATGATGAAATGGCCGCCACCTATCGGCCCAGCCACGCCGATTACACCTACGACGCGAAGTATGGCATCCGCGCCCCCTCGGGTGGCGGACGCGCTTCCGCCCGCGAGACGATCGGCCGAGTCGCCGCTGCCGCGGTGGCCCGCCAGGTGCTCGACGTCTATCATCCTGGCATCGAAATCGTAGCTTGGGTAAAATCCATCCATCACCTCGAAGCCAGCGTCGATCCAGCCACCATCACCGCAGAGACTGTCGAGTCGAATATCGTGCGCACCGGCGACCCCGCCATGGTCGAGGCGATGATCGATCTCATCAAGGCGGTTCGCAGCGATGGCAACTCGGTGGGTGGAGTCATCGAATGCGTGATTCGCGGCTGCCCGCCCGGTTTGGGCGAACCGATTTTCGACAAGCTGGAAGCGGATCTAGCCAAGGCGATGCTGTCGCTGCCGGCGACCAAAGGTTTTGAAATTGGCTCTGGCTTTGCGGGTACCCAGCTCACCGGGCGTGAGCACAACGATGCCTACCGCATGCGCGACGGCCAAGTGCACACGACCACCAACCACTCCGGCGGAATTCAGGGCGGTATTTCCAATGGCGAAAATATCTTCTTTCGCGTCGCCTTCAAGCCCACCGCCACCATTATGAGCTCCCAGCAAACCGTCACCGCCAGCGGCCACAACACCGAACTGAAAGGCCGCGGCCGCCATGATGCCTGCGTACTGCCCCGTGCCGTGCCCATCGTCGAGGCCATGGCCACCTTGGTTCTAACCGACCACCTGCTCCGCCAGCGTGCCGCGGCGCGGAGATAGAGGATCGTGGATAGCAGACCATCCATCAGTGGTTAAAATACAGCGCCAAATCCCCTTCCATCTTCCATTCTAGCCACCTCCCCCGCATGTCCCTGGATTTTCTCAGCCAGCTAAATCTAACCACTGGTGCCTTGCTCATTTTTGCGCTGTGCGCGGGTTTCGTGCTGCTGCGTGGGATCGCGCGTTTGCTGCTTGCCGCGGTGGTTCTCGGCGCGAGTGCGTGGTTAGCCTACTGGGTGTGGCAACAGGCGCCAGCGTGGTCGATTGTGGTGTTGGGAAAACCTAACGAATTAATCACCACCGGTGCGCCGGTGGCGGCCTTGGTGGTGGCCATGTGGTTGATCCGCAAGATCCTCAAATTAGTGACGAGTCCGTTTATGCGACCAGGGGCCGGGGCCCCATCGTCATTCACCAATGTTCTCATTCGGCTGGTCTTCGCCTTGGTTGCCGCTGCCGGGCTCTGGCTCCTAGGCGTGACCTGGGTGCATCATGCCGGATCACTGGCGGAGATCCGCAGTTTCGTCGAGAAGAACGCCGACCCCAGCAAAACCTCGGCTTATTTACTGCGGATGAAGGCTTCGGTGGAAGCCGCACTGCCCAAGGACTGGCTCAAATTATTGGATCCACTGACCGAGCCGGCACGCCTGGCTCTAGCCAAGTTGATTGCCGCAGAAGCCAAGCCGGCGGACTCGTCGGTGATAGATCCGAAGACCGGCAAGCCCTATCCGCGGGCCGTGGTGGTCGCCGATGCCGCCCTGCAGGGACTCGCCCGGCAGAAGGATTTTTCCGGGCTGCTACGCCATCCCAACCTCACCCGCGCCCTTGACGATCCGAAAGTCAAGCAATCCATTGAAGAGCGGAAGAAATGAGCTACAAGACACAAGACCGCTGCGCTACAAGATACAAGACCGCTGCGCTGCAAGACAAGAGCAGAGCCCGTGGACCGCGCATGGCGCTTCTTGTTCCTTTCTTCTGTCTTCTGTCTTCCCTTCTTCTGTCCTCCGTCTTAGAGCGCAGCGGTCTTCTGTCTTGCATCTTCTCCTGACAACTGACAACTCATCCCCCATGCCCTACCTAGTCACCATTGGTCTTGAAGTCCACTGCCAGGTCAAAACTCAAACCAAGATGTTCTGTGCCTGTCGCACCTCGTTTGGCGAAGTGCCCAACACCCACACCTGCCCGGTGTGCCTGGGGCTGCCCGGTGCCTTGCCAGTACTCAACCAAGCAGCCATCGAGCAAACCCTGCTCAGCGGCCTGATGTTAGGCTGTGCGTCGCCGGAAATTTCCAAGTGGGACCGCAAGAGTTATTTCTATCCGGACATGCCGAAAAACTTTCAGACGACCCAATTTGACCTGCCGCTGTGCATCGGCGGCGGGGTGCCGCTCTACGCGCATTGCTATCCGGCTGACGCACGCCGGGATGCGGCCGATCCTAGCAAGGTGGTGCGGCTCAACCGGATTCACCTCGAGGAGGACGTGGCCAAATCGACTCATCTGGGCAGCTCGTCGCTCATCGACTTTAACCGAGCGGGCACGCCGCTGATGGAAATTGTGAGCGAGCCGGATCTGGAGAGCGGCGAGGAGGCATACGCCTATCTACGTACGCTGCAAATGATCCTCATTCAGGGCGGCGTGTCGGATGCCGACATGGAAAAAGGCCAGCTGCGTTGCGATGTGAATATTTCTTTGAGGCGCAAGCCCGAGGACCCGCTAGGCCCCAAGGTAGAACTCAAAAACCTCAATTCCTTCTCCGCGATCCGCCGCGCCATCCACTTTGAAATTCAGCGCCAAGGAGAGGATCTCACTGCCGGCATCGCCCAGATCCAATCGACCCGGCGCTGGGATGATGAACGCGGCGAAACCCAACTCATGCGCACCAAGGAGGATGCACACGACTACCGCTATTTCGCCTGCCCCGATCTGCTAGCGGTGCGCACCGAGCCTTTGTTAGATAAGGTGCGGTCACAGGTTCCGGAATTGCCACACGAGTTAGCGCAACGCTTCGAGAACGATCTGGGCGTGACCGGTTATGATGCCGCCGTCCTATCGTCGGACAAGCACCTGGCCAGCTATTTCGAAGCCACCTGTGCGGTTGCGCTGCCCGGCAAGAAAGTCGCCAATTTCATCATCAATAATTTGCTAGGAACCCTCAATGAGCATGGGCTCGGCATTGATGACTGCCCGGTGGCTCCGGAGAAACTGCGGGCGCTGCTGCTGCTGGTGGAAGAGGGTGTATTGGCCGCCAATCAGGCACGCGAGGTGTTTGCGGAATTGTTCGACGCGCCGGCGAAGGACCCGGCAGCCATCGCCGATGAGTTGGGATTCAAGCCTGCCGTCGCCGGCGAACTCGAAGCCCTCTGCGAAGCGGTGATTGGCAACTGCCCCGCGGAAGTGGCGGCGGTGCAAGCCGGCAATGACAAGCTGCTCAACTTTCTAACCGGGCAGGTGATGAAGTCCGCCACCACCAAGCCCAATCCGAAGCAGGTCACCGAGTTGCTGCGGGCGATGGTGTTGGGGTAGGTGTGAGGAGTGCGGCAGCTTGCTGCCGCCAGGCCAAGCCAGCTTGCTGGCGTGTGCGCGGTACGCTCCCGGCGTGCGGGAACATTGCTGTCCCCAAGCCCATGATACGCGCAAGTCTAAGCGCCTGGAGGCTCCGATTGCGCTCCCCATGAGCACCACGACAGGAATGTCGTGGTTCCTCAGCACCACGACAGGAATGTCGTGGCTCCTCAGCACCACGACAGGAATGTCGTGGCTCCTCAGCACCACGACAGGAATGTCGTGGCTCCTCAGCACCACGACAGGAATGTCGTGGCTCCTCAGCGCAGCATGGCGACGACCTTGTGGGTGGCTTCGGCGAAGGCGCGGACGTCGGCCTCGGAATTGTAGAGGGCGAAGGAGGCGCGGGTGGTGCCGGTGATGCCGAAGCGGGCCATCAGCGGTTGGCAGCAGTGGTGGCCGGTGCGCACGGCGACGCCCATCTGATCTAACAAAGTTCCAAGATCGTAGTGGTGGAGACCCTCGACGCCAAAAGAGAGGATGCCGGCCCTCTCGGGTGGGCCGAAGAAGTGAATGCCTGGGATATCACTGAGGGCGTGAGCGGCGGTGCGGGTGAGGTGGACTTCCAGCTCGTGGATGGCAGCGAGGCCAATGGCGTTGAGATAGTCGATAGCAGCGGCGAGGGCGATGACGCCTTCGATATTGGGGGTACCGGCTTCGAATTTGTATGGCAGTTCGTTATAAGTGGTATGGGCGAAAGTGACTTCCTTGATCATTTCGCCGCCGCCGCGCCAGGGCGGGAGGGAATTAAGGATTGCCGCGCGCCCCCACAGGACACCCATGCCGGTAGGGGCATAAACTTTGTGGCCGGAAAAGACCAGAAAATCAGCACCTAGCGCTTGGACGTCGATTGGCAGATGGGGAGCCGCTTGGGCGGCGTCGATGAGAACGAGGGCACCGGCTTGTTTGGCGGCGGCGGTCATGGCGACAACCGGATTGAGGGTACCAAAGGCGTTGGAGATCCAAGTGAGGGCAAGGACTTTGGTGCGCTCGCTCAGCAGCGTGGCGAAAGCGGCCTGATCGAGGGTGCCATCGTCATGGCAGGGGATGATTTTGAGGGTGGCACCGCAGCGCTGGCAGAGCATTTGCCAGGGCACGATATTCGAGTGGTGCTCGAGGGTGGAGATGAGGATTTCATCGGTGGGCCCGAGCGTGCCGGAGATGGCGAGAATATTAGCGACCAAGTTGATGCCGTCGGTGGCGCCGGAGGTGAAGATAATTTCCTCGTTGGCGGCCGCGTTGAGGTGTGTGGCCACGGTGTGGCGGGCCCGTTCAAAGGCTTCAGTGGCGGCGCGGGCGAGCCAATGGGTGCCACGGTGAATGTTGGAGTTGAGCGCCTCATAATAATACCTTGAGGCATCCATCACCGCGCGCGGCTTCTGGGTGGTGGCGGCATTGTCGAGGTACACTAGTGGCCGACCGTTGACTTTGCGGTCAAGGATAGGAAAATCGCTTTTGATGCTTTCGGGATCGAACATGGGGGGGGAATTGGTTTTCAGTATCTTGTTCCGGACTTGGGGTCGATGGTGATGGGCCAACCGGGGTAGGGAGTGTTATTAGGGTCAGGTTTAGCTGGTGACGCCCAGTACGGCCAATTGGCGAGGGTAACGCGACCGGAAGCCGGATCGCAGGTGAGGATGGAGTAGCCCAGCGGATGGTTGAGAAGACTGGAGGGTTCATGCTCTCTCTCAACAGGGTTGGCGACGGCGGCCACGGTGAGCTTGTTGCCGAAGCCATCGTTGAAGTCCCCGGTTTCGCGCGGGGCACCGGCGCGGGAGGCCCCCCCCTTGACAGCGGGCATCCAGCGGTGCAGCCAAAGGCTGGAAATGGGGGGGGCGGCGATCCACCATGGGCCATCGCGATAGGTGCTGAGCCCGTATTGGCCGCTGCTGCCTAGGTCTTGATCGCCGGTGACGTGGATGGCTCCGGCCTTTTTCATCAGCTCGAGGGCGCGAAGGCGTTTGGTTTGAGGCCAAGCATTAGATTCAAAGTCCGGCTTGGGTTGATCGTCGAGCGGGTAGTCGGCGGGCTTGAGGACACGCAAGGCGCTGGCACCGGTGTCGGCTTGGGCGGCACTAGGTTGGGTATTGACGGCGGCAAAGACGGCACGGGAAAGGACGAGGCGGATCGGGGTGGCGGGGTCGGGTTTTTCGGCCCAGCGGGTGAGAAACGCCTCCTGGCGAGGGCCGAGGAGTTCGGCTCTAGGACGATCCGGTGGCGGGGAGGTGTAGTAGTCGGGGTTAGCGGGCCAGCCGTTGTCGATTTTCCCATCGGGCAGCAACTCGCCTGGGGCGGATTTAAATTGGTGGTCGGCGAGGATGGCCATATCGAGCGGGCCGTATTGCCACTGGGTGAAAAACACTGAGATGATGTTATCGGCGATGGTGGGGTCGATGGGGGTTGGCAGGTTGCCGGTTTGAGTGGCATGGACGGTATTGATAAATTCCGGGGCCATTTTGTAGCCGCCGGAGTCTTGGGCGCTGGCACCGTAGCCTTTGGAAACGACGGCGAGTTTACCGCCGCAGCCCCAGAGTTTATCATGAAAAACATCGTGATCGCCGGGAAGAGTGAGTGAGGGGGTATCGCGGAGGAGTTCGCGCCATGTCCAGCCGTGCATCGCAAACTTGCGCAAATAGCACAGCAGGGTGCGCTCGTTGGGACGTTGATCCACCACATAGGAGTAGCCACCGCCGAGTTCGTTGACTTGATCCCCGAGGAAGGCGATCACGTCGGGCTTGTGGGCGGCGACGTTGGCGACGAGTTCGTTGTGGGGAAAACCGCTGGAATTGTTGCAAGCGAGGGCGGCCAGGGTGACGGGGCGACCTTTAGGCAAGGGGTGGATTATGCCTTTGAACGAGCCACCATCGAGGGTCACTTCGTAGCTGTGAGGAATGCTGAGATCGAGGCGGCGCAGGGTAAACTTGGCGCTGCGAGTGGTGGCATCAAGGGCCACGGAAGAGCTAGGTTTGCCGTCAAGGATGAGAAAGACATCTTGTTTTTCGGAGCGGGAAAACGCGGCGGCTTGGACCAGCAGGCGCAGGCTGCCGTCGTTGGATGGGGTTTGGCTGACCCACAGGATCGGTCCAAAACTGCGCTCCGGATGCTCGGCGACTTTGTCACCGGTGACGAGGAGGCGGTCGAAGGCGATGCGCAAATCGCCGCCGCGGTCCTGGGGAATGGTGGGCGGAGTGGCCGGCCGGGCTTGCGCTATATCGATGGCCGGTGGCAGTTTGGAGGAAACGGTGAAAGCGACGAGGCCGGCAAGCCATGAGGAGCGGACCTCGGTGGTGACATTGCTGAGGAGTCTGGCGGAGGGGTCGGTGGCATTGAGCGAGAGTTTGAAAAGGTCGCCGGCGAGGGGTTCGCCGCGCAGTTCCAGAGTGATCAGGCGCAAGGGAAAAGGGATTTTGGCGCCGCTGCCCACGGCGTTGCCGATGAACAGGCAGCCATCGCAGCGAATCCCGGCACTCAGACCGCTGCCAAAAATAGCGGCTTCGCGGAAATCGCCGGAGGGGCCACTGAGGCCGACCTGAATACCGACGAAGCCTTGGAGCTGGAAGACCGTCGAGACTTGGTCGGTGCGGCAGCGCACGGTGAACGGGGCCTTAGCCGGGGTGAGTTCGGCCGTGAGCGGGACGAGGTTGCGATTGCCGCCGGAGAAGGTGTTTTCGATGCGCCCGGCTTTGGTCGTCCAGTCCTCGGCGGGATTGGCCCACAAATCGGGGCCAGGCCATGGCCGGGTGATGGTTTCTTGCCACCGGGGCTCAATGGTGGCTGCGCTGGCGAGGCTGCCGAGCACAAGGAGGAGGAAAAGCAGCGGTTGCATGGGCGCGGCGGACTATGCAGCAGAGTGGAATTAGCTGCAACGCCAGAATGCGGGCTGCGGAAATGAGGAAAAATGCATCCGCTCTTGCGGTGGGTGGCAAGTGCGGCTTGAATCGCGCCCTTAGCATGTTTTTGCTCAAAAAGATATTTCAGCTCAGGGATCATGTGAGTTCGGATCAGGACAAGCCGTTCCTCGAACACTTGGAGGATTTGCGCTCGGTCATTTTCCGGGTGGTCATTACCTTGATTGTCGCCATGTTGGTGTGCTTCAGTTTCCAGGAAAAACTCATGGACGTGCTGCGCCGCCCGGTGGAGCAGGTGTGGATGAGTCACTTGTTAGACAAACTGCCGCAAGCCAACATAGACAGCAGTGTGCGGGCAGTGAACGTAGACACCTGGGAGCGGGCCAAGGCGGTGGAGCACGCGGTGTTGGGACAGGACGCGGGGACGCGCGAAGTATTTTACCAGGCGCTGGGGGATGACAACCTGCGTTTTCATGCGCAATCGGTTGGCTTACTGCGGGCGGCGCTGGCCCTGCCCAAGGACAAGCAGGAGGGTTTTGTGAGTGCTTTGACGGGGACTGAGGAATTAAAGGCGCAGGTAGAGGCTTTGATCAAGACGGCGCCGAGTCCGGAGATCGACAACCGCGGCAACCTACGATTGATGTCGGCCTTGAAGCCGACTGAGACATTCATGCTCTCGATGAAGCTGTCGTTTTTCGCGGGCATCGTCATTTCCTTTCCCTTATTAATGATGTTTATCATGCAATTTATTCTACCCGGCATGCACGATAACGAAAAACGCGTGCTGTGGCCGTCGCTGGCCATTGGCTTCGGCTTGTTTTTAGGAGGGGTTTTGTTTGCCTATTACGCGGTATTGCCGCGGGCGCTGAGCTTCTTTTACGAATGGGGCGGTAAGCTCGGAGTGTCCAACGATTGGCGCATCGGCGAATACATCAGCTTCGCCACTCAATTCACCCTGCTCTTCGGCTTGTCCTTCGAGCTACCGGTGGTGGTGATGGTCCTCGTCAAGCTCAACCTGCTCACCTACGAGATGATGGCCCGCACCCGCTCGTATGCCATCGTGGCCATTTTTGTGGTGGCGATGATTTTAACGCCCACGCCTGACGCGCTGACGATGACCCTGATGGCCGGGCCCATGGTCATCCTTTACGAAATCTGTATCTGGCTGGCATGGTTCGATGCACGCAAGGCCCGCCGAGCCGAAGCCGAGGAAGCGCGCCAACGCAAGGACCAGGGGCCACCGCCCCCTGAACCCGAGCCAGAACCGCCGACGGATTCGCCCAGCGAGCCAAGCGACGACGGTGACTGGCACGCCGCCTACCCCGACCTGACCCCAACTGTGCCCGAGAAGTTGGACCCGTCTGAAACACCCAAACCAAGCGATGGCCAGCACTAATAAACCAATTGGAGCCAACGCCCATTCGCCGTTTGCCGGATGTGCGATCCTCATAGCGGCCATCGCGGTGATGGTTTTTCTGGTGGTATTTTCCACTTGGGGCTTGTTCCGGCAAGCCCATGAGATTGAGAAATTCACGGCGCTAGCAGCGCAACCGGTGGCGCTGGCCGCCATGGATGGCCGGGACGCAGAAATCAACGGTTTGGCCGAAAAATTGGAGAAATTTCGGGTGGAGCTCGCAGGGGATGGCGAAACGAGCTTGGCGCTGACGCCTGCGGAGCTGAATTTGGCCATTGCAGTCTATGAGCCGTTCGCGGATCTGCGTGGCACCTTGCGCGTGGAGGCGGTGGACGGCCCGGTCTTGAGACTCGCCATTGACTTCAAACTCAACGGCAAACCCCGCTGGGCCCGCCCCGGCGAGCAAGGCTGGATCCACTCCGATCCCCGGTTCCTCCATGCCACCCTGTTCGCACGCCCGGAGCTATTAGGCAAGGAAGTCGTGCTCAAGCTCGACGCAATCGAGGTGGCCAACGCCAAGGTGCCCGTCGAATTCAGGGAGCAAATGTCCCCTTACCGCATCACCGAGCGCTACCTCGGCGACGCGCTTCTCGGGCCGGCGATGGCCAAACTTACGGCGGTGGCGGTGGAGGACGGTTGCCTGGTCCTCAGGCGCAAGCCGGGACAAGTGCCCGGCGACCGAATCAGTGTCGGCCAAGTGGATTTCGCCAGTTCGCGCCTGTTCACCGTGCTAGGTGTCGTAGCCTGCGGGTTTTTGCTCTTCGTCGGCATCTTGATTCTGATCCGGGCCAGAACCAAAAGTCTTGATTGATGAACTTGCACCAATGAGACGAATTGAAGCGGCGCTCTGTGAGCCGGAGCTCATGAGATGACGCTTGTCGAATAAGCGGGTTCATTGGCCGTTCATGAGCAGCGGCGGTCACAGACACGCCGCTACAACCCTGGCATCAATGGCCTGGCACTGCCGGCAAACCCTGTTCGACGGCCTCACGCAGGGAGCGCAGCCACTCCGTCACCTGCGCGTCGTCGCCATAACGCGTCAGGATGACCCCTAGGGCGACGAGCCCCAGCAAGATCAGCAAGAGCAACAGCCAGTAGCAGATGGCCAAAGCGATGCCCGCCCCATCGAGTTTTTTGTGATAGGCGTAGCCAGCTGGGCAAGCAAAGCAGCGGTAGCCGACCCACAAGTTGAGGATGGGCACGCCATGGCCCAAGTACCACCAGCGGCTCATGCCAAGATTTGCCAGGCGTTGCAGCCCGTAGTAGAGGCCGATGAGACACAGCGCCAGCGCCGCAGCGCAGGTGATTTTGTCGAATTGAGCAGGATCCGGCGGACTGGTCAGCAGCCCCGGACCATAAATGAGCGCAGCATACGCCAAGGCAGGCAGCAGTAGGCAGGCGCAGAGATATGCACGACGGCTGGCTCCGGGCCATGAGTCCTCCCGCCGCATCAAGGAGGTGACCGACTCCAGCGGTGGCGGCGTATAAGGGTTGGCAAGAGGTGGGGCCTCACTCACGCCGTGCTCGAATAGATCGGCGATTTCACCGGCGGCTCGCCACTCGGCCATGCCTGGGGTCCACACCAAGTCCCGCCTGGGATTGAGCGTGCCAGCCATCGCCATCGCGCGCAGTTCAGCGAGGGATACCGGACCGAGCGGCTCACCTTCACGCGAGTAAAACCAAGCGTCCTGCAGCAATTCACCCATACCTAGGGATGTATCAGTTTCAGTCGCCTTGTCAATCCGCGGCTGCTTCATTGAACCGCCAATCTGCCTGCCCAATCGGCCAGCGCCGGCTAAATTCACCAAAGAAACCGTTAAATCCACAATACGCGCCGCCGCTCACCCGCTCATTTTGGGCAGCGAGTGCGACTTGCTCAGCGTCTCCGCACATCTCGCGGCCATGGCGGCGTCTGCCAGAGCGTTCATGGCGCCGCGGTGACAAATATACCAAAGGATAACTATCTGCCAATTGATTATCGGATACAACGGCCCTCCACAAAGAGTGTTTGGAATACCAGACAATCCGCTGTCTCCACAGATACCCATTTACCTCGAACATGATTGAATGCACCATGCACGGCGTTGCTGCAGCATCCGCAGCAGGAGTTTCCTCGCAAGCCTTGTCCAATACCCACATTCAACAACTGGTGGAAGCCTGCATCGAGCAAACCGGCGAAGCTCTGATTCAGACCCACGCGGCCAGCCGCGCCGATGTCCTGCATGCCATGGACACCGTGCGCCAGGCACAAGCGCAAGGGCAGCCCAGCGACCTGCTAACCGCCGTTGCGGAGCTACACGGCGCTGGGGAGGACGACCTAGCAATAGCAGTTGAGGCGCTGGGCGCGCGTCTTGCCGCGACTCTCCACCCAAGTCCGCAGTTAATTCCTTTTGCCGGCAGGTTGATTGCGCCGACTGCATTTTATGAATCCTTTGATCGTCTCCACAAGCTGGCCAGGGCGCTGCTAACACCGGTGATCTTCGCGGAAGACACCGGTTCTATCGGCGTCGCTTCCGCCAACCCCATCGCCGCAACCCTGCTGGCCGGTAAAATCCAGGACCTCGTCTCGCGCCGCTTCGATATCCGCCCTTTTCTAACCATTGCGCGGCTCGACTACCCATCCTGGACATTGATCACCCACAAGCACTTCGAATTATGATTCGCTTCGACGGCATCCTCTTCAATGAACACAACAGTCGGCGCATCATGACCGAACTGGTGCGCCACGATTCGGCCCATGCCCAACTCAACCACGACCAGGTGGCCCAGCGGGTGAGCCGCTACAGCTTCATGGCGGCGCTGGCCAAGCTCAGCGGCTTGGCGTTTTTCCCCCGGGTGGCCGAATTTTGCGAGAGTGGCCTGCACGCCAGTTGTGATACTGGCGTGATGACACGGTGGGGGTTTGCGCCGCTGTACCGCGATGGCCAGGACACTCTCATTGTAGCCATCGTCAACCCATGGAATGAGCTGCCAGAGACCTATCTAGCCGCGCGTTTCCCCCAATTGAAAATCGTCAAAATTGTCACCCTTGCTTCAGAGATCAGCCGCTCAATTGTCAGCGGGGCGGTCAGGCGTGGGGCCAGCGTGTGGCATGAAGGGTTGCCCAACTGAGCGCGACGTGCAGTGCGGCGGCCATTCTGAAGGGTGCAATGGGCGTCCCGCCCAATACGGGTCGCTTAGCACCTAATGGGGCGCGGCGCTCAGCCCCTCTGCAATCGTTCCCGATTTGATTGATGATTGACGACTGATGGTTGCTGATTTTTTTGATGTGTCAATGGGCTTTCGCTGCAGCAGTTATTGTACTGCTCACGCTGACAGGGTGACCGCGAAATCAATCAATCTTGCTTCAAGTAATTGAGGTGTCATCACGTGACCCATCAAAAATAAAAAAATTATCACTCAGCAATCATCAAGAAGAAGGCAATGGAAAATTTTCGCAGTCACCCCGATTGCCCATTTCTTAATACGCTGGGTTAAGTTAGCGCTTATGGTGCATGGACCCGCTCTCACACACGGGCGCGCCGCCCGTGGCCCTCTTGCCGGCGGCAAATCACTTTTGGGTTGCGGCGGGCTGGGCGATGTGGCGCAAGTCCGGCTGGGTGCTAGCAGATTCGATGCTCTTGATGGCGTCCTCGATGGCACCGGTGCGGCGTTCGTTGAGTTCACCAGCTGGAAATTCGTTGCGCTGGCATTGGTCATTGAACGCCTTAATCACCTCCTTGAGCGCCGGAATCGCGCTGCGGGCCGCCGCACCATAGCTCACCAATTCATGCATGATTTCTCCGGTGCGGACTTGGCTGCCGTGGCCGCCTTGGGTTTTGGCGAAAATGGCCCCCGCCTCGATGCCTTCCTGATAGTGATATTTCGTCAGAGCCTTGAAGGCACCCATGCGAATTTCCGCCCCAAACATGGTGTCGGCTGGGCAACGGGTTGTGACGGCCACCACCAACTCCGGAGCCAGGGCCTGCACATCTTCAAGCGTCAGCTGCGTTTCGAAATAATTTCTCAGGGTGGCACGCGCCATGCCATCCGGGTTGACCGCCACGGTCTTGATCGCCGGATAGAGCCATTGTGGATCGGCCGTTTTGAGCGCCGCGGTGAGGCCTCCAGCAAACAACGCCGACGCCAATTGGCCATGGGTGAATTGAATCGGATCGGCCCACACCACTGGCTCGGGCGCCTCTGCGGTGGCGACCACCGCTTTGAGGATATCTGGCAAAACAGGGGTGGCTGTGGCACCCATCTTCCTGATCGCCTGGGCCGCCTTGTAGCGCAACCAGCGGTCATCGGCGGCTAGCAGGCGCACGAGCACCGGCAAGGCTCGGGCGTCCTTGATGATGCCCAATGCCTCGCTGGCAGCTTGCGCGGCATGCACGTCCGTACCTTCGGCGAGGGTGATAAGTTGCGGAACCATGGATTTTGCCTCGGGGCGGTTGGCCAATTCGTCGGCCGCCCAGCCGCGCACGATAGGCGACCAATCGTCGAACGCCGTCAGCAATTCGGGCACGCTCATGTGCTTGCGGTCCGTATCGAAGCGGCCGGAGGCGATGGCGGCGGCGACTTGTTGCTGGCTGAGGTAAGCGGTCGGCTGCAACTCCTTACCGGTGATGCAGAGTTTTTTCAGGGGCATGGCATACGTCAGAACATAGGTGGCAGCCGGGCTAAGACCATCGTAACTACTATGACCGTAGTAAGTATTATCATCGGTGCTGCCGGGTCCGTACTGCTCGCTGCCGTCATAGGTGAACGATCCGTCGCAGCGCCGCACCAGGTCAAAGTGCCAGGAGGCCTCCTTGAAAAAGGCGGCGGCCGCCGCGGGTCCGCCGGCGTTGGCACCTAAGGCGCTCCACAGATAACTGAAGCCCTGGCCGGTGTGGCCGCACTCGCGACTGCGGAAGCCGGCGGTGGCCATTTGGGCGAAGTACTGGGCTTCCTTGAGCTTGTTGTCCTGTAGCGAAAACATCAGCGCGGCGATGGAATTCTTGCCATTGTTTTCGTGGTAGGCCCAGGGCTCGTGTTCGCCATAAGGGATGGCACCCTTATCCACGAAGTAGCCAAAAAACTTGGCGGCGCGCGCCATGGCGGCATCCACCTCGGGATCCTCCACGCCACAACGCTTACCTAACACAATCGACAGGTTGGCCGGCAATCCACACATGTTGACCGGGCCGTAAGGCGGGATCGAGCCGTGCAACTTGCCATCGGCGGTGAGCCCCGAAACCCCGTGACCAATGGTGCCGTAGAGGCTCTGGCCTTTGGCGAGGGCGAGGGTGAATTCGCTGATGGCATGCAGCACGTCCTTGTCGCCGGTGGCTAGGAAATACTCGCAGAGGAACAGGTTGCGATAGCCCCAGTCCCAGACGCTCATGCCTTCCTTCAGCTCGAGCTTGAGGCTGGTCGGTCCCATTCTGTGGGCGAAGTCGCGCAATTTCGGCAGGTATGTGGGATTACCGGTGGCCAGCAGAGCGAGGCCGTTGACCGCGCCATTCCAGCTTTCGTGAAGGGGTTCTTTTTCGAGCAGCTTGCAGGCGTCCTCGAAGATGAGTTTGGACTTTGGGCAAGCATAAGGAGCGGTGGCGCTGTAGGTCCCCATCACCCGCAACTTCAGTTCCACCTCCGAGGTTTTGCCCGCACGCCAGCGGGTGAGCTTGAGGATGCCGTTGTTAGCTTCCGTCTCCGCTTGCTGGATCGCGGCGGCGAAACTCTTGCGGGCGTCGTCGCTAAATGGTTTGCCGTTCACCCCCAAAATCACGTCGTCCACTTGCATCTTCCCGTCGGCCGGCGATTCGCGGCCGACATGGGTGACGAGGATTTGGCGAGCCGGCAGGGTGGTGCGCCCTTGCAGGCGTTCCAAATCGAATTGCCGCACCGGCAAAGTATAGATCCAGCCGCGCATCCCGGTGGCACCCAGGTTGTAGGTGCCCTTGCGATCCACCGTCGCCCCCGTGGTCAGATCCGGTGGCGGCGCCAGAGCCGGGGGCGCTGCTGCCGAGAGTGGGCTGGCGGCTATGGCAGCCATGGCGGCGAGTAGCAAGGAGCGATGCAGAAACGGGCTGGGGCGTGAGGTCGGGTTGGACATGGGAGGTGAATTCTTAGAATGTGGCAGGGGCTATACCGGGGCGAAATGCGAGGCGAGTGGCGGAGCTGAGGTAATCGCCCTTCGTGCACAGCCCTAAACGCCGCGCGCCGCTCCGGTCTTTCAAGCAGATGGCAGGAAAAGAGATGGCAGGAAGATTGAAAAGGAAAGAATCTC
>Ga0209084_1001156_pt1 | contig 22869 bp, 26 predicted proteins | sample C_130820_MF_Meta_FD_187309 | JGI IMG/M metagenome (GOLD analysis project Ga0209084, IMG submission 187309) | Freshwater microbial communities from Lake Croche, Canada to study carbon cycling - C_130820_MF_MetaG (SPAdes) (version 2) | ecosystem: Environmental > Aquatic > Freshwater > Lake...
ATTTTATCGTTTGACCTCCACTTCCTGTAATTAAATAGCTTGGAACAGATAATGTAGTTAATGTTATTTGAGTGCCACTTGCAGCAACGCTTATAAACCCACTATAAAAATTATTAGCAGTTAAGTTGCTTGCTATTGTATCTACTGTTAAACCGTTTGTGTACCCTATTTTATTCATTCCATTCCAATATGTTATAGGCACAACAGATGATGTAATAGTAGGTGAGTTGCCAGTAATACTACCCTTTGCATTTATTGCATTATAAATATTTGTTCTTGATGTATCAGAGCGGTATTTTGTGTAATATATTGTATTGCTATCAGTATTATTAACTTTCAAAGCTAAGTTATTTTTTATTTTAGAACTATCCCACCTTTTTTGAATACTGTCTTTTATATCTGTTGAGCTGTCATATTTTGATAAAAAATATGTAGGCTTACCTGTAATGATATTCCAACTAGGTGCGGCGCCTTGATTTACACCAATCCAATAAGTGCCGTTACCCATATAAAGGTTATTTCCAACCTCTGCAATACCGCTCTTTGAATATATAGTGTCGGTTGGTATTCTCAATACTTTATTAGCCCATATTCTAGGGTATTGAATGCCGTATGTATTTGGGTACTTAGTGTACTTTGTTGTGTCGTCGCTTTGCCCAAAACAAATAATTGGAAGTAAGAATAGTATAATTATTTTTTTCATAAATTAGTAGTTTCTGTATAACAATAAGAACCTTTCGCCAGGTACAGCTTCAGTATTTACTTCTAATCCTAAAGTTATAGTATTGCCATCAAATATAAACTCAGTAGTATTCGGGTTGTTAGATACTTCATACTGTACCATACTTTCACGTGTCAATAATAGTAATTTTTTACCAACTATTTCGGGAATATTTAAAACATTACCTTCGCCGCCATTACTTATGTATATCATATCATTTACATATTTTGTGTCTTGGTCAATATATATAGGTGTATTTGTAAATGGAATTGCGCACTTGTCACGATTAAATATTACTTTAATAGTAAAGTCAACCGTAACTCCTGCAATAAAATCATTCTCATTCTCAACTACAAATTGTGTTGGATTATCACTGCTAAATCGCCAATCTATATAAATAAATGATGATAGTTGCGCAATTAAATCAATAGCAATTAACATGCAGTCGCTAAAAACGTCTTGCTCATTTAGTTTAGTATCGCCTGCCAAATGAACTAAGTCTAGTATATATAATCTAAATGAGTACGATGTGCTTTTATCGGTAATAGATATACTACCACTACCATTGTCAGATAAGAAAGCCGAAGGATAAAGGGTTGTTTTATTTACTAAAAAGTCTGTCACTAATCCCTTGTAGCAGTTTCTTATCTGCCTGTGAGATTGTGTTACATCTTTTATTCGCTTTATTATCTGATTGTAAGTATTCATTTTTTTGTAAGTATAATTTTAGCTTTTCTTGATTCTTTATATTTGTTTTTTTACTCATATCAGCTTTGATATGGCTGACCGTTAAATCCGCCGGGGTTACAAAATGGGTTATCTGGTTTTCTATGCCCGTCACCGTATTCGTCAAATGTTCCCAAATACATAGGCATTGTGAATGTTCTCATTTCGGGTACAACTGTATCTATTGTCATACCCGGATTAAGGTATTCTGTAAACATTTGTGGAGCGTTTTGAATGATATACAATTTCATTCTATTACCATAGTATTCAGCCTTTTTCAAATAGTTTTGTGATATAGCCACTAATTCACTCATTGAGGGTAACTCCGTATCTTGCCCTTGCTTTCTAACAACGCCTTTATTCCAAAGTTGATAGCTAATATTAACCGGTAACTCTGAAAGAGTGTAGTACATTAAAGCGTCTACTAGATAATTGTCTAAAAGGTTTTTATAATTTACATTATCCCCATTACTGATTGTTCCGTCACTTATAATTGTTTGAAACTTATTATAAAGTCTTGTTCCAAGTATAGGCAATATCTTACTATCCTGTGCAAATTTTATTTCTGGATAAATTAATTGGGGGTCTATGTTGCCGTGTATGGCAGTTCGCTCCTTAATCATTGTATCAGATATGAATAGAATATTCAAGCTCATAGTCCTTTATTTATTTTTTTACTACAATATTAGATTGCCATCTATGCCTGCAATAGGGTGTAATCAATCCGTCCTTGTGTCTCCAAAAACCTCCGCGTCTATCAAATACACTATAGCCTAGCCTTTCGCTTATTTTTTCAATATCCTTTCGAGAATAGAACCTATTAAGTTGCATCATCTTTGCACAAAATGGACGGTTACGGCTGTCTTCTGGTCCATCATACGAGTACATAATTTTCACCGTATCAAGTGGCGTTTTTTTAATCGGCGGTATATCTGCCGTTGGCGGTACTTTACGTATTACTTGTACATCTTCGCCTATCGTTGTAGTGGTTGCCTCAATATAGCCTTTTGCTTCAAATTGTTTTAATTTGCTTTCAACAAAGCTAACTGACTGCCCAATATTTTTTGCAATAACCTCAGGCGTAATTTTAGGGTCTTTTTTTAGTAAGTCTAGTATTTTACTTTCAGTAATAGTTAAATCTGTAGCCGTTTTAAATGCCTCTTGTATATATATATCTTCATCATCTATAGCATCTCCCAACTGTGAAAAACCTACCTTCTTTGATTTTAAAATATCGTAGTCAATTTTACTTTCACCGCAACTATCGAACATTCCTATTATGGTACTTTCTTGCTCTTCAAATGCCATAGCCTGCATTGGCTGTATGCCTAATAAATCATTAATGTCACTTTCGGCTAATCCATAACCTGTACGTAACATTGCCTTAGCCGCAACCTCTGTTAGCTGACCTTTAGAATATTGGCGAATAATTCGCATAACTTGCTGATGCTGCTTTGCAGTTAGGTTGCGAATAGCATCGTTTGACTGTGGCAAATCAGATACAGCCTGAACTTCATTACTAGGTTTTATTGCTATTGGCGAGCTTGATGTTAAGCTACCAATATTTTGTAGCTCCCACATTTCTTTTGGTATGCCCAATTTTTCAAATACAAATTCCTTTGGTAAAGCATTTATTACGTCCTTAACATCGAACTGAATACCTATCGGGTCTATTTGCGATAACTCATACTTCTGTCCTGCCCAAATAGAGCAACCCAGTATAAAGTTAAACTCTTTAGATGTACTTATTGCCTTAGGCTTTGCATAGGTATTTACAAATGCTTCATAGCTTGTTTTAAGCTCTGTTATACCGCCTAATTGCCCCTCTGTTTTTATACCAAATAACATTGGAGATGTTACTTTGTGACCGCTAAAAATCTCTTGTTGGCACAAATTATTAAGCCCGTCCATGTGCTTATCTAAATCACTCGCTGATAAGTCATCTATTTGAACTGCTTTATTGTTAGCGTTCCCGTTGAACACCATAAAGAACTTGCCCGCATTTTCGCTGCCTGAAAACTTCTTTTCTAGTCGCGCCTCAATCTCTCTTTTTTTGTCATCTGTTGGTTCGCCTGTGAAAAATTGTATCATTTTTGAAGGCATCATGCCATTTCTGATACAGCTTAAATAGTACTTACTAATTTCAATATCGGTTTCAATGTAATTATTTGAACCAATATACATTGGAAGTGGGTAATATTTAACGTTTGGTCTATACTCAGCGAAAGAGTATATTTGTGAGCCAACTGGATTATAGTGGTTAAACTCCTCAATATATCTTTCATCTTGCTTGTTTAGTAAATCCCAATTCTCTTTATAATAATAACCTTTACTTTTACCTTTTCGTAAGCTAGTATAATCTACATGATATATTTCGCATACTTGACCACGTTGATTATATATTAATTCTACATACCAACCTCCAAATATTTCCCTATCTAGTATGCATTTTTTAGCTATATCGTTTAGGCTTTCTTCAAGTCTATTAACAATAAAGTCTCCATTTTCAAATCCCCCTCCAAATATGTAGTCTGCCTTTCCAGTAACTATAGCGTTATGCTTACTTGACTTATTGAATAGATATGTTAAATATTGAGGGTAATCGTTTTTCTCTCCATATTTAATATAGTCCTTATTTCGCTCTTCTTTAAATCTTGGCACTCTGCTGTCCGCAAATTTTAAAACTAAAAGTTCAGGTGATGCGCCGCTATCTTTAATTATATTACTATCCATTGTAAGTCTTAAATGATGTTGAAGTATTGTATTTTGTAAAGGCAAAATCAATACCTCTATTTAATATAAGTTTGCCAAATTCTAAAATGATACCTGTTTGTTGCTCTGTTACAACGTAATGCCACTCGCCTACTTGGTAGCTGCCAAATATTGATATAGGGCTTATCTCAAATTCATTGTATCTATTCTGGTAATTACTAAAGTCATCATCTGGTATTTTACTAAATGATACTACGTCTTTAGTTACCGTATGAGTAAAGTTAAACTCATAGATAGGCTCTGGAATAGTTGTTAATTCCGTTAGTGTTAATATAATCCTTTCGCTTGCACTATCTATCTTAAACTCTAACATCTATTTATAAATGTAATTAATTGCATTTTGTTTCAAAATAAAAAACCTCACTAAGTTAATAGTGAGGTTTTTATAAATGTGTCTTAAATTAATCTATGATTGTAAGGTAGCTTGTGTTGAGCTGTCAACAAAAGGGGCTAGATCTACTTCGTTGCCTACTAATGTCAATGTGTACCCATTTCTATCTCCCCATGCTGTACCTGTAGCTGCTTTAGCAGTAGTAAGCATTAAACCTTGTATCCGACCATATAGCTTACCTACTCCATTATTATCAATTGCAACAGCTACAAGTCTATTCTTACCAATTAAAAGTAACTCATTTCTAACAGAAGCCTGCTGCTTGTTTAAAATAATAGTACCCGTTTGAGTAACGTATAAAGTACCATTTTGACGATTACCTGTTAGGTCTTCTTCAAATGTAGACGTATCTAATTCTAATTGATACTTTCTAAATATTTTACCCGTTGCCTTAGTAATAGCAGTAATAGTTCCGCTACTTTCAGTAATATTAGTGATGTTGCCTAATTCTATTAGGTATATTACTTTTAAACCGCCTATGTTATCTCGGCAATCTAAATTAAAGTCTTGTGTTAATGCACATGGCATAGTATATAATTTTTAAAAAGGGAGCAGCCTCTCAGCTACCCCCTAATGAATTAAACTAATTTGAATGATACGACTTGGTCAGGGAATGCAACATTTACACCTTGTTTAAATTGAGCTTTAAAGCGGATGTAATCTTTAAATTGGTCTTGCATCATAACGAATGTATCTTCTTCATTCTCCATATCTACTCCTAAGTAGAAGTTAGGCATGTAAGTAGAGAATAACCTGTTTGTACCGTCCAAACCGTGAACCGCTGTAAGTTTGTAGTTTGTACCTGGTATGATAACCACACCATTTGCAGCACTTACTTCACTTCCTTCTGGTGCAAAGTTGAATAAATTTTGGTCTGTAAATGCATTTATAAATTTGTTAAACACATCCCACCCACAGAATATACGAATATCATCTCTACCTGTTACATCCGCTGGTAATGCTAACCACATTGCATTTATAACCGATTTAACGTTTGCAATAGTAATTCCCACTGCTGTTGTGATAGCCGTTCCTATACCGCCTAGAATACCGTTAGCAGTTACGGCTACTGTACTTGCATCAATTAATTTGATTAAGCCATCGAACTTATTAAGGTTAGCGTTAACGCTTGACAAATCACCCTGCCATAATGCAATCTCATCTTGTTTTGCAATTGTTGCCGCTTTTAAATCGGTGTATTCTTTCTCGAAAGCTAAGGTATCTTCGTAAGAACCTTTAACCATCGACTTACTTAGAAAAGTTCTACGCAAATCCTTTACACAAATATCTTCTACTACTGCAATGTTACCTACTGTAACTTGTCTTTGAGTAATCGAAGTAGTGCCACTAGATACTCTAGTACATCCTGCTCCACTTTGAAAAATTGCATCGGTTGCTAGAACATTAATTTGTTCAGCGAATTTAATGCCCGTTAATACATTACCTTCTTCGCTAATTAAAGAGGCCGTTCTTGAACCAAATAAACTACGAGCTACGAGTAAATTTTCGTTTTCAATAACGTAACTTACAAGGGTTGATACATCAAATGCCATGTTGTTAATTTTTAAGTTTTATTAATTAATTTTTTTACGTTTTTTTGCTTCTGAAATAGCCTCAGCCATTTTCTGCAACTGTGCTTCTTTTCTAGAATTAAATCCTTCTTTTTTATTTTCAGGTAGCGTTGCTGGTATGGATGTAGGTACATTTGCAACCATTTCAACAAGCTCTAATACTTGCTTGCTAAATGCTTCTTGATTTGTTAATTTAGCTTCTAGTTCTAAAACTTTAGCCTTTAATGTATCTTGTGAGGCATACATTTGTTTCATGCTTTCTGGCGTAACAGCCGCAGGTTTAACTGGTACATCTGTAGTTGTAGGTGGTGGCGGAACCATGCTTTCCTTTGCTGCTTCAATATCCACATCAGGTAATGGTTGACCTGCTCCCGTTCCGCTAGGGTTTGTAATATTTGTTATGCAACCTCCAGTAACAGTAAACCCGAAATCAGTACCCGTAACGTTGTAAGTGCCATCAGGATAAGGTGTTCCCATTGACTCGTCAGTAAATACATAATCATTAGCGTCAAGCCCTGCAATGCTATCATCTGAAATATCAGTATAAATTGGCATACCGCCGTCTACTGGATAGCCAACTAAATTAGCTGTCATTGCGGCTGGTGCGATATTATCCTTAGCTGCTAATGGTGCTGGACTTGGTGCTGGTGGCGGCGCTGTGTTAAATAGTGCTTTAATTGCTAGTAATTTCTCTTTAATACTCGACATAATTAGTTATCTCTTTATAATTAAATGTTAGTCATTAAAATCTGTTTCACTTAAAATCGCCTCAATTAAACTTTGCGCTTGTTCTGGCGAATACTTTTTACTTGTTGTAGATTGGATAGGTATGTAGTTAAATATTCCTTCTACTGAAAAACCCCTAAGCTCTCCTGTCTTAACACGCTGCCAAACTGCATCATTATTTACTTTAGCTGAAATAAACCAGCTACCATTTGCACAATCTTCAAATCCTTCTGGTGGATTAATCCCTAATTCTGTATTAGATATAAAAGAATTAAATATTGTTACATCACTAACTGCTTCGGTTTCCTCATGAAATAAATTAAAGTTATTCATGAACCCTTTAGCCGAAAATTTTTCGACAATACATTGAATAGATGCAGCATCGAATATTACATAGTACTCGCCTAATACATCATCCTTACGATATATAGGCATATCAGCAATCATAGCTGCTCCGCTTATAATCTTCTTTTCTTCATTAATAGCAAATCGCATTGCATTAGATATAAACTTTTGACCTATTCCATTTGGTAGCATTTTAATAACGTCGGCATTATCATCGTAATGTTTGGCAATATCTAATTCTTTTATTTTAGATACTTTGCCATTAATGCTGCCCGTTGCATATACATTTTTAGAAGGTATTTTAAGCTCTTTTGCAGTTGTCAATAACTCATCTTTACTATTTCGCGCTGAAATAATATAAACATCATTCCCTTTGTCTAATTCTTTTTGTGCTAATTCTTTACCCTTAGAGGTGATTAATGTATTGTCATAATCAAATGATATTTTTTCAAAAACGGCAAAGTCATCCTTATTAATTTTGCTTTCGCAATATCTAAGCATTGATTCGCCACCCCATAGAAGGTAGCTAATTGTTCCACACGACTCTGTATCTTTTGGATTGTAATATTCCGAAGCCCTACTAAGATATGAAAATGTTCTTTTTATTGTTTCTTTTGAAAGCGATTCGCCGTTGGCTATCTGTTGCGCTCTTACTTTTCCTACTTGTGTTGCGCACTTATTATTAATTTTTTCATTTAGCTTTATCCCACGAGCAGCATCATCCTTTGCAGATTGTGGGTAGTCACTATAACTATCACTTGCAAAGTGCTGTTCCCACATAGTATTGCATATTGCAATTGCTTGTTCTTGGTCTTTGCCTTCGTCAATTATGTACGATATACAACGCGGTATAAAAGCATCTTTGCTTTCTTTTGTATTTGGTTCTACAAATTTATTGAATGCTAAAAAGTTTTTTTCTATAGCTGGTTTATCTACTAATGCAATGTAGTTTACTTCTACATCAGACATTAAATCTGGATTAATTACAGCTTTATAAATAGGGTATTCCATACACTTAAATGTAGAATACCCTATTTTGTTTATGATACTTTATGATAGACGTGCAGCCCTTGTAAGCCTTGACTGCCTCTCACCACTACTTTTAATATCGCTATCTAATACGAATGAACGACCAACTCCTGCACCTGCCGCGTTGCCCACACCTTGAATGCTTGCAGCATCTAACTTAGTAGATGTTTGAGTAGGTGCTAGTGGTGCGCTTGGTGCGCTTACCGAACCGCCGCCGCCGCCGCCGCCCGGAACTTGAACGCTCAATATTTTTTGCACATTAGCCACACCACTTGCAATTGCTAAACCTGCATAAACGGGGGCTATGAATGGACCAATATACGGGATTTCCATTCCTCTTTGATATGCTTGTTGCGCGGATGTTATTGTAGATATTGTTGCAGATATTACTGCCATTGCCTTACCTACTGCCGTTTGTTCACCTACTAACTTAGATGTTTGCATTAAAACATCCGCTACACCGTTTGCCGCTTCTATTTTAGCGTTCATTTCAGCCCTTGCAAGTTCTTTTCGCGCCTGCGTTTGCGCTGCTAAATCTTCTGTGTACTTTTGGTCTAACTCTGCTTTTTTCTGCGCAGTTAGTGAAGCATCGCTTATCTCACGCTCATATTGCGCTTTAATTAAATCGCCTTTTTGATTCAATAATTGTTCTTGTAATTTAAAACTTTTCTTAGCTTGTGATTGCTCAAATGCTATCTTTTTAAAGCTAAGTTGTTCTGCTGCTTTCCTATCCTCATCCTCAAATTTTTTTTCTAGTGCTTTTTTTGCTATATCTTGTTGAATATAAAGTTGCGTTCTAATTTGACCTTCCTTTGCAATATCATCTTTATATGCCTCAGCCGTTTGAGCAAATTTTTCGGCAAATGATATCTCTAATTGTTTTCTTTCTTTTTCTCTAATATCAGTTATTCCTGCTAGTTGTATTTCTAGCTTTATTTTATTTAAATCAGTTTCAAACTTTCTTTCTTCCGATATTTTTTTATCATTGGCATCCTTGTCAGATTTTATTTTTTCATCGGCAAACTTTTTTTCTACTTCTTTCTTTTTTTCATTAGCAATATTTAATTCATTTAAGTTTAAAATATCTGCTTGCTTTTTTGTTAATTTTTTTTGCTCTAATAATAATTTATTGCCTCTTAATTCGTCTTGGTATGCGTTATCTATTATTTTTAATTCCTTTTGCTTTGCATTTGTTATACCAGCTAATTCTAATTCTTGCTTTTGTTTTAAATCTTTTAAAATAAATTCTTTTAAGTTTTCAATTCTTTCTTTTTCTTGTTCTTTTGCTTTTTTATCAGCTTCTGCTTTATCTGCTTTGTCTTGTTTTTCTAATTGTTTTCTTTGCTTATTTAATTTAGTCTCTATTTGCGCATTTTCTTGTTCTGCTTCATTTCTAGCTATTGTTAATTCCCTTACATCTCCATTAAGTTTTTTTGCGTTTTCACTTTCCAAACCAAATGCTTTTTGCTTATCTTGTATTATTCTTAAATCTTCATTAGCAATTCTTACGCGTTCCGCACTGGCTTTTGTTTCGGCATCAGTTACTAACTTTAATGCTTTTCTTTTTTCTTCAATAGTTGCGTTTTCATCAGTTAATATTTCCCTTGACTGCACTAATAGCTTATTAGATTCAGATGTAACTACGGCTGCTTTTTTTCTTGCAACATCATTTTTTTGTTGAGCTTTTTCTAAATCTGCAAATTTCTGTAATGTACCATCTGTTATTTTACCAAATTCCTTTAATGATCCGCTGGCTTCATCGCCTGCTTTTTTAAATGATTCGGCAGCTCCCTTAAAATCTAAAGTTATAAATTTAAACGCGGCAACATACATATCTATTATTGCCCTGCCTAACCCAAATATTGCGTCTTTTAAAATTGTTCCTGCTGCGTCAACGGCTGCAAATACTTGTTTTAATTGCTTGCCACCTTCAACGCTGCTTGCAAATGCTTCGTAAAGAAAACCAATTGCGGCAACTATTCCAGTCAATATTAATATAATTGGACTGGAAGCCAATAGCTTTAATTGTGCCCCAAAAGATTGAACGCCACCTTCTGCACTTTTTAATCCAGGTACTAATCCTTGAACTTTTGATTTAAGTAAACTAAAAGATTCTGCGTTTTTTTCCTTTTCAGTTTTTGATTCTGAAATTGCTTTTGTTAATTCTTTTTCTTGTGTTTTAAGCTGTGACTGCGCCTCTTTATACTCATTGCTGCCAACTTTAGCATCTTGTAATGCCTTTTTGCTTTCCCTAATAGCGGCATTAAGTTCGTTCATGCTTTTTGTGCTTGCCGATGTATCTACCTTAACCGTTGCCGCTACTACTGTATTTTCTGCCATTACTTTATTGCTTTAATTTGTTTTTCTAAATATTTTCCCTTTGCCTTTAAATATGCTAAATCATTAAGCGCTTGTGTAATTGGCAAATCAAATGTTTTGTCAAGTGCTAAACGTTCATGTTCCGCTACTTGTGTTGCCGAGAATATCCAACCATACCGCTTAGTAAATGTATCTTCTTTTTCTTGATATTCCCTACCACTATCATCTATTCTAGTAACACCAAATAGCCCTTTATATCCCTTGTTAAATTGCTCAAAGTTTTTTGATATTTGCATCGCGCTACCTAGTATATGCTCAATAGGTTTATTTAAAAAGTATTCCGCTTTTTTAGAGTGTGATATTTTTGTCATTGATTTACTACAACTAGCTACAATTAAATGTGCGTTATTTAATACTCCTTCTTGTAGAAAGTAGGCTATTTCTATGTATTGCCCAAATGACAAGGATGAGATATTGTAATTTATATAGTATGGTGCTATTATCTTTTTTGCCGTAAAATTTGGTATTGTATTAAGTAATTTACTTACTTTCAATATCTTTCTAGCAGCTTGTTTTGGGTTCATAGTGTCTAACGTATTTTCGCTAATCCCATAAACTATACACGTAGAAAAAAGTAATTTATCTTCATCTGATATATTGCGATTATTTATTTCTTCAAGTCGCTTAAACTTTGATAGTGTTATACATTTCCAATTCATTTTAGTATATTTTATTAATAATTTTAATAAGCTCGACACTACATGTATCTTCATTAGTTGCGTTAAAATCTATTATCTTATTAATCCTAAATAGGCTTCCATCTATGTAGATGTATTTTGAAAAGTCCAAATTATTAATATCTTTTAACGCAAGTTTAAATGTGGCTGTTAATAGTTTGGCATCTTTATCGGTTATTTCTGCTAGGTAACTGCTCCAATATAGATTAAACTGATTAACATTAATTGATCCTGCGAGTAATGTAAAGAATAGCTCTTGGGGAACACCATAGTTTAAATCATTGCTAGGTGCGTCGGGGTCATCGAAGTGACCTGCATAAGGATAGTCGGTATAGCTGCCTAAAACAGTCGTTCCATCCGATGCCAAAATATCCCAACTTGCAACACCCGTAACTAGCTTGGTTTGCAATATGCGAATGTTACTATCTACTGTTTCTTCTACGGGTGCGCTGTCTGTACCTGTTCTTTTAAAGATGCTGCTATAAACTTTATCTTCGCCTTGATAGCCTACTATTGGCGTTCCGCTAAATATAATTTCAACCTTTTGACTTTCCTCGCTTAACTGATAGTTACTGTCATATTTATAACTGCCATAAGTCAAGTTATATCTTTTATTATAAATATCATTCCAATAGTCGCTATCTTTTTTATAGTCAAATTGGTAATATCTTGCAGTTAGTTCCGACATTGGTTTTATCTTAATAGGCTTTGAACGGTCTAGTTTATAAGTCCAATCTATCGAGGTTGATAAATTAAAGAAATCTACATAGGGCTTAATCTTTAAATGTTTATCTTTCTGTGGGTCTTCGTAAATATATAAATTAAATAACTTACAAATGCTACTGATAAAGTCTTTTTGTAGGATGTTGGAAGGGATTGTGTCGTTAATTGGTATAGGTTCGCCTATGTTGATGGGGTTCTTTTCAACTGAACTACCACTAATTATTAGTTGACCTTCTGAAATTGTTAAGTCTTCATCATCAGATTGTGATGGTGTATTGCCATCTATCTCAAAAACTATAGTTAAATAATCCCCATTTTGTACTGATAAATTTATTGTAGTTGATTCTCCAAATGCTTCAATTCCTGTAGTCCTACTCAATAATGCAGAAGCTAGTAGTAAATAATCGTTTTTATAAACACTTACTCTATTATTATATCCGTATAGTCCTGCAAAAGATATCTTTAATTTTACATAAAAGTTGCCTATAAAGTCTGAACCACTATATGTAAATTTAGTATTACCTAGTGACGGAGTGAAACCTCCTAATGTAGTAAGCGTATTAAAGTGAAGTGGAAAAAATTTTTCAGGACCTTTTGGGGAATATGTATAAGGAATAGGAATAGATATATTTAATTTATCTCCACCTAATCTAGTTAACTCTTTTTGATTTAACGGCATTATTAACCCCTTAAACCTAGCCGTATTAACTAATGGACAATCGTATGTATATCCCGTACCCTGAAATATTTTATCCCAATACTCTTTTACATGCAAAGCTGGTCGAAATGTTTTGTACATCCAACTATGCTTACCGAATGCAGTATGAGTTGCATTTCTTCCATACGTTCCGTAATCAATTAAAGGATAAACTACACCACTTCCGATGCCTATATTACTCTTACTACCTACAATATTAGCTAGTGTGTAATTTTGATTGTACGCACTAAAATCTAAATCTAATGCAGTATTAGGCGTTCCGTTGGTGTTCATATTGCCGCTTAATAACCTAGAACCTAACTTAGCGGCAAAGCCTGCAAGCTCACCAAATATCCCTACTTCATATTCAATAAAGCTATCATCATAGACTACTTCTAATAACTGTAATACACCTTTAACACATTGTATATTATTATTAAAAACTACTACACTAGCATTTACTGAAGCATTAAAATTTATGCCTACATTTTTTGCATTAGGATTATAATCATTGCTTACACTTACATCGAATATGTTGCCAAACAACTGATTATTATTTTTCGTGCCGGGCAATATAACAGTTTTTGAGAATGTAGTATTCTTTGCGCCAAAGTCTTTCACATCATCTATAGCATAGGATAGTAGCATGCTGAACTCTGCATTTACATCTAACTTTTGCCCTTCAATAAATATCTCTAACATTATCTAAATTGTGTTTTAAATGTGCTGCCTAATTCAAATTCCAATTCTAGTGTATTCCAATTGTCTATCTCTATTTGCTTAACCTCATAATTAGATTGAGATATAACTGCTGGGTATAAAGTTGCACCATCTTGTAAGTAAATTAATGGCGAATCTATCAGCTGCTCTAAAAATATCCAATCTGCATTATTAAGTAAATTACTTTGAACCTTAATTTTTTCTTTGAACTTAACACCAAACATAGTGATTTGCTCGTTCATTATATTTCCTGTCTTAATATACATAGAACCGCTTCCGCTATCTATTCTATACGGCAACTGCTTATAATTTTTTCGCTCAATCTCAAATGTTTGCCTATGTGCTTTATAAAAATTAAATGTTTCAAAACCGCCGTATTTATTTAAAAAGTGAACGGGGTAATTAGTATGTACAGGCTCACATATTACTTTACAATTATAAGTTTTACCGCCAACTGCAATTGTATAATCGCTATTAATTAAATTAGTGTACTCGTTATTAATTGCTACAGGTGAAATGTTTAGTTGCGTTAATGAATGTGCAGTTAAGTTATTAATTGTCTTTGTAGTCGTTCCGTTTATTACTACATTAAAGTTTCCAGTACTTTCAGAAAAGTATGGTAAAAAGAAATAGTTGTTATTCTGAAAAACCTCGATATTTATTTGTCTATCGCTTAATGGTTTATTACCTAGTGATGCAAGTATTGTTAATTCACTTGTTCTTCCATTGTAGTGATTATAAAAGTACCTATAACTATCTGTTGCAATAACACCTCCTCGCGTTCCATTATACTCCTCTTTAAACTTTATTTGAACTATAGCATGAAAGTCATCTATTTCCATTATCTTAGAAACTATATTATTACCTATGTTTAATAAACTAGCATTAATATACTCTCTAATTTCTGCGCTAAAATCAAATACTCCGTAGTTATTAGTAGGGTCTTGAAACTTTGCAGATGTTGCAACTAAATTATTGTTAACATAGCACTCAGCTACATATTTATAATTAGGGTAATTAGTTGGGTCTATACTATGAGGGTCATAAACTACCCAAATCAATTGTTCATTTACGCTACTGTATGCAACAGGATAACTTTTAATTGTCATTTCTTAAATTATTTTCTACGTCTATTCTTAATGCCACGCCTAATTGTTTTTCTACTTTACTGCTAATAGTATCTATAGCCTTGTCCATGAATGACGTTGTTTTAATACCATACTTTTTTATATTCTTAGCCGCTCCCCAGACCGCTGAATCGCTTACAGTTGCGTTTTTCTTTTCATTTTGACTTATTGTTTTTTTAGTATCTATATTGCTTATCTTTTTTGTAGCGCGTCCTTTTCCTTGCTCTAGTGACTTTATAAATGCTGCAGATACACCTAAGTTCTTAAAAGCATAATTAGCAGTACTACTACCGCTTACAACACCCTTTACACCTTTATTAACGAATTGCCCGTAGTATAACATTGTAACTTTAGTACTGTATATTGAGCCCTCTTTTGTTAGCTCTGTAATTTCTATACTTTCGGAAAGCCTTCCGCTTGCAGTATTTTTAACTAAATTCTTTTGCGCTTCTTTTGCTATGCTGCCCGCAATTAGCTCTACTTGGCTAAGTAGCTTAACTGGTCTAAATAGTGTCTTATCATTCCCCTGCCTATCTAAAAATCCTTCTGCATCTGCCTCCGCTTGAGCTTGCGAAATACTCTTTGCCATACTTATAAATGACAATTATCACATTTTGTTTTTTGCATAAAAAAGCCCGTGTAAAAACACAGGCGATTTAATAAATAATCCAACAAAAAATTATTTTAAAGTAAGCATGTATAATGCTCTATTAACTAATCCTTTTAAATCTGCTACAACATTTAACAAGTCTGAATTACCTGCAATGCTTGTTTCTACTTGATTTAAAAAATCGTATAGGCTACGAATATAAACATCGCTTACAATGCTTGTATCAGCTACTATTGAAATCTTACCTTCAATCCTTACTGCAAACCTGCCCTGATACTTTTCTATAAATTCATCTGCTGATTCTAACCACTCGTCGTAAAATTTACCTAGTGCCTTATGCTCGGCAAATGACTTAGTATGAAGATGCAATAAATGTATTGTATCCCTTGCTTCAAAAAACTTCTGTAAAATTTCTATAGATTCCATAAATTAAAATTGACAAATTCTTTCGCTACTTATCCAATTACTACCATTATTTCTTACTACATTAAACCTATAACGAAAATAATATAGAAAGCAATATCTATCATTTAGCAAACCTATTGCAGCTATTTGTGGCTTCCAGCCTTTGCCATCATTAGTATTTAATTCTAAGTTAGCAGATTTACAATTATTAATTAAAAAGTATAAATGAAAACCTGCTTCGGGCGTTACAAACTTAATAGCCTTTTCCTTACTAATAAATGAGGTATCGGTATTATTTGTTTCGCTTATTAAATCAGCTTTCTTTGAGCAACTAAATAGCGTTATAGTTAATATTGATATAAGTATTATTCTTTTCATTTTACAAAGATATATTATATTTACCACACACTCGGGCCATTACCTTGCATATTAGCAAACTTAAATGCTTCACGAGCTAATGCTAATGCACATACATCGTCATCATGGTCACCTTCTGGAGCTGAGTAGCTTATTCCCATTCTAGTATAAATTGTTTCGTATTTTTCAAGTTGACTTCTTAGCCTACCAGTTCCATTAATTATATCCCCGTCGTTAGCTATTACTATTTTTCTTTGGTGAAAGTCAAGCTCTAATCCCTCCATCAATCTTTGCTTGCTGCCTTGTGTAAATATATATCCTTCTAAATTATTTTTAAATGTTTTTAATTGGTCTACTACTACGTCTCCTAATCCAGTAGCATCTACTCTAGTAGTAACATCAGGTAATGACTTTATCTTATCAATAGTGATTTGCCAATTCTTTTTATTCCAAGTATCATAATAACTTTGTGTTCCCCATTGATCGAAACCTATTACTGATACATAATCTGATTTTTTACCTAAGTCGATTCCAAAACAAACAGTTGGATTTGTAGATAGTGAAGGCTGGCAACTTAATTCAATAAACTTTAATCCAAATGGATGACTTCCACTTTCGCTTGGTTCCGCTAAATATAATTCAGCAAATACGCTAGGGGGTAAATCGTTTTTTGCGCTTTCAATTTCTTCAATAAATGGTCGCCCGTCTTTAGTTAGCATTCCAGCATTTGCAGCATCATAAGCAGTTATTTTAAAAAATTGATACTCGCCACCTACCTCAATGTTCTTTGTTGACTTTGCCGTATTAGCTAACTTATTGCCCCAATTTTTGTTATCTTTCGCGTTACCTATAAACTTACATTGCCCTGCTGTTGATGTTAGCGTAGAACGCAACGCAAACCATGCTGATTCTCTAGCACGAGTAAATTCATCAAAAACGGCTGCATACACGTCGTCTCCATATAGATTATCTGGTTTTTCTGCCGTCTTAAATTCAATCTTTGCCCCCGTTATTAATGTAATAATAAGATTAGTTTCATTGGCTTTGAATAGGTTTTTATCTGTAATTTGCACCTTCATTCTATTGTAGGCTATTTTAGCCTGCCCAAATGTTGGGGCTATCCACCAAACAGAATGATTTGCTTTACAATCTAATGCTTTCTCGAATAACCAAACTATATGACTAGCAGTTTTACCGCACTTAGTAGCCGCTAACGTTACCGTATATCTAGCTTTGCAATCTAGTATTGCGGTTTGATATGGGTAAAGAAATGGTCGTGTATAGTTTATTATTGGCATTATTTCACCCTTTTAAAAACCCTATTATGAACTACGCTAAATACTTCCTCAAACATATCATTTGGCAATAAGCTATCTACTGCATCACTTACCTCTACGTGACCGCAAAACATCCCATCTGGTAAATTGTACTTTATTGCGCTGTCATCTATAACCATGTAACCGCCTATATTTACAAGTGGCGAATAGTTAATTATATCTTTTCTGCATTCGTCGTATGTGTGACCGCCGTCTATATAAAGTAAGTCGTATGTTTTTTTGCTTGCTTCTTTGATTATATTTTGGTCACTCGAAAAACCTTTTAATAAAGTTGGTTGCTTCAACTTAAACTTTTCGTGTAAAAATTTTACATCGGCTGCATAGTCACCATCCCAATATCCTCCTGCATTTGTTAATGGGCTTATTCCCGTCACATTAGCATCTTTGCTTAGTAGTTTTATTGCACCTAATATTTGACCTCGAAAAACCCCTATTTCTAAGAAATTAAACTTTTGCGGAATTTCATCCACTAATAGTTTCCACAACCAAATAAAAGAGCGTTCACCGAAACCAAATACATTTTGCTCAATAAAGTCGCGATATTCTTTTAGTGGTCGCGTTTCGTTTACTTTCTTGCAAAATGTGTCGTGTATGTACTTATGACTTTCGGGAGTGTCGCGCCAAATATTTACATAATCATTTAATTTCATTGGTAGCATATTATAAATGTATGACATATCTGTTCCGCCGTTACCATGAAAAAAGATTGCATCTTTGTTTATTTGTTCTGGTGTACAAAATGCTATTGATTGAAATATATTGCAATCATAATCTAGTTGCAATTTATATCTATTACTTAAAAACAAATCTGTTAAGTTAGCTTGGTCGTTATCGCTGTCGGCTATTGGATTAGCCTCAAACATTTCTATAAACAAGGGGACTGAAACAAAGCAAAGTCCACCATTAAGATAAGGAAAGTTTGCGCTTTGATTAGGATATAAAATAGCTTTTTCGGGATAGGGGTAGCAGCCTTTTTCTGCATTAAATATCATTACATCTTTATTCTCAATCCTATGCAGTGCATCTTGCATTGTGTCATTTACAAATACATCATAGGCATCAGATATGAATAAGTGAGTGCAGTCTGTTTTTTTTGCATATTCATAAGCATTTCGCATCTTAGAACCGTATGCAATATAGTTGTGACTTAGTATTTCGTAATCCCAACCATACGCATCTAACGAACGTTTAAATTGTTTAAATCCTTCATGTTCTAAGTTAGTAGCGGTTGCTATTAGTTTACATTTAAACGTCTGATTCATAACCTTTTATTTGATTTAATACCATTTCTTTTAAATTATTAAAATCTACTTCAATAAAATCTTTTGCATAAAACGCAGTAAATTCTATTTCTTGCACAGACGTATAAAATACTAATACATGATAATCTTGCATCCTTTCAAATAATATTTTACTTGTATCATTAATAACCTCTTTTGGCATGTTAAATGGCACTTGAACTATAAATATTGGTTTTGAATTAATCTGCTCCATAATAAATTGGTTTAATTCCGTTATACATATCCCTAACTAATTGTATTATCCTTTGTGTTTGTTCGCCGCTATGACGTTCTTTCCATCCTTGATATTCTGTCGCGCCCGTGTCTATGTGGTCTATTTCAATATGTGGTAAAAAGCAACTATAAAAACCTGCTAAGTGTGTTCTGTGCGACATCAATACGTCGTCATATCCGTATAAACTCGTTTGATATAAGTACCCTACTTTGTCAAGTAAAGCGGCTGAGTGCATCACACATGTTCCTATAATGTGTTTTGCTTCCTCTACTATTAACCACTTTTCACCTGGTACATGTGGCAACATTTTTAAAGTACTTTTAAAGTCATTGTTTTTGTGTGCAGGATGTTCCCAGCAATCTTTTCTTTTTAATCCGACTTGACCTATTTTCGGGTCGCGTCTTATTGCTTCTTCCATTTCATCAACCCAACCGCTTGAATGTATAACTACATCGTTATCCATTTTAATGCAGTGTTCACCTTCATTGCGTAGTTTCCATGCTTGGTTTATTGCTCTTGCTGTGCCTATGTTTTCGGGTAGTGTTATTACATGTATTCTCTTTGTATTGTAGTATGATGCAAATTGCTTTAAAAAGTCTTTAGTTTCTTGGCAGCTATTATTGTCCACTATAATTAAACGGTGCTTAATTAAGTCAACCGTATTAATTACACTTTCTAATGTTTTTCTAGTATATTCCGTTCTTTTATTTTCGATTGTATCGAAACAAGCCATTGCGATAAGTGCCATTCTATTTATTATTTTTTAACCATTCATCAAATAACCTATAACATAGTCGTAACATATCCATACAGCATTGGGGACACCACAAATCTGCTGAATATCCTTTTATCCAATATTCGCCTATAATTAGCTGCATTTTGCTTCGAGTGTTACCGTCTAAGTATCTTACTTGTCCTGCATTAACTAGCATATTGTAGTGGTGCCTATTTGATTCTAAGAAGTCTATGTCTTGCTGTTTCATAATAAATAAATTGATTTAGCTGCTTCAATAATACAATGTAAGCAAACCCCTGTTGAATCATAGCCCCCTTGATTTGATGCTATTACCATTGCTGGCAATTTATCATTTATTACATGAGGGCAAATATTTTTTTCATCACTATCTAAATCGTAATCTGTTTCAATTAAAAAATTTGCATTATCCCAAAAACCGCCTACTTTTATTTCGTGTTTCATAATTCAAATATTTGTTTCCTTAAATTGTTTATCTTCTCAAAGTTAAAATGTTTGTCGCAATACTCCTTTAATTCTTTGCCACGTTCTTTTTGAGCTTTTTTACTTTCAACTAAAGTCTTTATATGCTTTACCCATTCTTTAGGATTATTTGCGTAAAGTATTGGTAAATCTAAGTAAGGGTTAACCTTTGATGCAATTACTGGCAGCCCTAAATTAGCTGCCTCTAATACTTTTAAATTAGATTTGTATTGATTAAAATTACTATCTAATAAAGGCACTAAACATATATCTGCTTCCTTATACGCTTCGTAGTAATTAGTCACTTGTTGCGCTTCTATTATCATTAGTGATAACATCCTACCACTCGTGTAATTATGAACCATTGACTGCCATTCTTCGCCTCCGTTATACCCTGCCATAACCATTTTGCATTGCGGTAGCTTATAGTATATTTCATTAGCAACTGGTTTTAATATCGCAATATCTTTTCTATGAGTTTCGGATCCTTGCCAAAATAAACGAGGTTGTTTACTTGGTGTTCGCTCTATATCAAACTGCCCTTGTTTCGGTATTGCGTTTGGTAGTATATGTACATTACTATTATAAGGTTTTATTTTGGGTGCAAGTCTATCATTTGTAGTTGTGATAATATCTGAAAATTGCAAACACTCTATTTGACTTTCAGCAAAATTATTATCTAAGTAAGATTGATATAAAATGTGGTGTTCGTCTAAATGCCAATAGTCATCAACATCGCAAACTATTTTAAAGCCATATTTTAGCTTTAATTCTAATAGCTTACTCATTGCCTCATTTGGTATAATTCTATTGAATACAACTACATCGCAGCCCTTTTCAAAGTCTTTTTCTTCTAGGTTGTTTGTTACATAAACATCAACGTCTTTCATTAATAACAATGGAACTAATATGCGATGATAACTTACTCCTGTAACTCCTTGAATGTAGCCGATTATTCTCATTATAAATATCTCATTTGTATTGCTGAAAATATTGCACCAACAAAAACGCCGATAGGTAAGTATAAAATACCTGCCCAGCCATAGCTTATACACCCTATTATTAGGGCTATCCAACCGGTTAAACACTTAGTGCAATTAAATGGCTTAATAGGTATTAAATTAATAAACTCAACCCAACAAAAAGATATTGCTAAACTTGTAATGATAATTCGCACCTGATTTTATTTATGCTTTTTTTAATGTTCTGGTATATACTTGCGAATGGTATGTTTGTTTCTTTTTCAACAGCCCTATAATTACCTAGCTTTATATAAAGTTTTAACAATTCGCTGCTATACCAATCTAATGTATTTATTTTTTCAATAGCTAAGTCCTCTAATTTTTCCCTTTCGTTTCGTTGTTCTATATCTGTTAACTCAAAATAGCTCGTTTGTTGTAATGGCTGATCTTCCCTTATATCTACAAATGTAAATTCCTGATGTAGTTCTTCGTTTGTTAGCTTATATTTTTTAAAGAAATTATTAGTACTGCTTTTTGCCATTGATAAAATAACCCTTACGACATAGAATATAAGCTCACCTCTTTCGTGCAATCCTTTTAACTTAATTTCATCTAATTCACATACAACCAAAATAACCTCAGCCTTTAAATCATCTTGCAACTCTATTGGCTGCATTTTACTAATGCAATCATTGAAATTTTTAGATAAATAAAGCTGCTCAATTATTTGCTCTTTGTTCAAACTAAGACAAGTTTAAGGTTACTTTATATTCAACATCATTATTATCCTTATCTACTTGACGGTTTTCTTGGCGTTCAACATAACCTCTATGTTTTGCTTTTGTTTTAAGATAAAAAATGGTCGCTACTGTGTTACCTTCTTTTATTTGCTTATGTAAATCACTTTCAACTGTATCAATTATATATTCTTCTATATTTTCTACGTGAGATTTAAACTCAATATCTTTACTAATCCAATCGTAATATGTTTGCCTAGATATATTGCAATTTTGACATGCTTTAGTTATGTTACCAAAATTAACATGTAAAGATTCTATAAATGTTTTTCTTTTTGCGTCCATATTGTCAAATTTAGTAAATTCTACCAAATATAGCCCGATATTGTTTCTTCTTTATTATTTGAATTGAAAACTTTATTAAGCGAATTATTAACAATTGTTGAACTAGCAGTAAACCCTTTGGGCATGTTTTCAAATATACCATTTAAAAATGATTGATAAAAATTAAATATTTCAATATTGTCATCTATTTCATAATTTTCACATGTTTTATTAGCATTCAAATTCATTGAAGTTCTAATAACAACATTAAACTTATCATTTTTAATTAATGTGAATTTAGCATGTATTTCAGTAGTTGCAATATTTTCTTTACCAAACAAACCTTCTAAAGATATGGCATATTGTTTTTGTCTAGTTACATAGCTGTGGTCTGTAACTATTTTAAACAAATTAATATTACCATCATTTTTTAGTTTGTACATTTGTTTTGCATCTTTAATTCCAGCACTCCATGTACAACATATAACATCAGCTTTACCTGTTTTCTCCAAAATAGCGGTTATTAAATCAATTAATGAAAATTGACCTCTAGTAAGACCTATTATCCTACAATTTTGCTCAAAACAATCAATAGTTGTTTTTGCATTTTGATACCCGTATAAACCTAATGTAGCTGTTTTGCTTAATACTTTATTTATCATTACTTTTTATTTTAAATAAAAGCGGAATAAGAATAAACCGCTTTTTGAACGTCAATAAATATTATAAATTAAATCCAAAGAGAAGTTCTATTTAAAGCGGTAGTACCCATAAATTGCATATTAGTAACTGGAACTAATAC
>Ga0209084_1001158_pt1 | contig 22866 bp, 6 predicted proteins | sample C_130820_MF_Meta_FD_187309 | JGI IMG/M metagenome (GOLD analysis project Ga0209084, IMG submission 187309) | Freshwater microbial communities from Lake Croche, Canada to study carbon cycling - C_130820_MF_MetaG (SPAdes) (version 2) | ecosystem: Environmental > Aquatic > Freshwater > Lake | place...
TACCATTATGTGTAAAAGTAAACTGAACTCCATTAAACATAATCTTATTAAGAGTTCCATCAGTTTTATAACCAGTTGATTGAGGAACTGGGTCTACAACAGCTTCTGTAACTGGAGCTTGTGGTACAGCTAATTTAAAGTTTGTAGGGAATGCATATTTTTGTTCGTATGCATATGGCACAGATGTTGTAGGAATTGTGACATTAACTGTAAGAGGAGGAGTAGTAGTTCTCTTAGTTTTATTGTCTGGCATTACATCAGATAATAAATACGTTTGATAGTTTGTCCACTTGCGCTCTTGTAATGTTTTACCATCCCAGAATTGCTCATAGAATGGTTCATTAAAATACTTAGTTAGTAATTCATTACTAGTGTTAGTGTATACATTAGATAATTTCTCAATGATTTCTTTCTCTTGACCTTGGATATTAGAGAAGTCAAAGTTTTGACCAGCAATATTAATATCTCCTGTAGCATAGTTAATAAAGAAAGAGTTATTAGTTACCTTCTTAGAACTCCAGAATAATACAGACTTAATGTAAGTTAATAATTTAGTGTTCTCTTTAATCTTCTGATCTTTAGGCATAGAAGAATCAACTAACACATTGTATAGTTTCTCTAAAACCTTAACAATACTAACTGCTTGGTTAGCTGTAATCTTATCGTTCTGTAAGTATTCTAACTTATCACCATATTTCAATACAGGTCTACCAACAGCAAACTTGTAAGCAATACCGTCTTTATGTGTAATATATCCTAATGTAGAAACTTCAATAAGTCCTTGCACACCTGAGATTACAGATTGCTTGATCTTATTAAATACTTTAGAGATAGCATTATGTTGAACTTTACCTTTTTCTTTTACAGCAAATCCTTTAGATAAACCAAACTCATAAGAATCAATAGGATCTCCTGCTTGATACTGAGTAGTAAATAATATTTTACGTTGATCTTTCCAAAGAGTTCTATATTGTTCTACAACAGCAGAATCATCACTAGATCTAGCTTTCTCGTTTATAGTAGGAGTTGTAGAGAATATAGTTTGTTTGATATCAAAGTTATTATTAGGATTACCTAATACAGCATCTGAACCATCTTGATTCTTAATACGCTTACCATCTTTATCAATTAAAAATAACTTACCGTTATCAAATTCAGTAAAGACAGCCATCACTACTCCATCATCAATTTTAGATATACTTTCTAACCATACATCAGTGGTTACAAAACTATCTTCTTTCATGTAAGAAAATTCTGCAAGTCGAGATAAGCCTAGTGCATTTTGTCGATTAGGAGTTACATACGTAAAACGAAAGTTCTTACGATTAGGAAAACTATCTACATTATTTACAAATTCATTATAGTTAGTAACGTTAATAGGAAGACCAGCAGTATATCTTGGGTCCCTACTAGATGCAGTTTTTGTACGAAAGAATAATTTATCTGCAGAAGGAAGAGCTCCTTCTTTTTCATCGTTGTATTGATCAACTTCAAATCCTGTACTAAAGTCAGACTTTTCTTCTAGCTCCTCTTGGATTTCTTTAATCTCATTAGCAATATCAACTATAGCATCTTTACCTGTTCGAACTTTATCATATCCTACAAATATTGCAGGATCATATGTAGCAGTAGATCCATCAGGTAATTCTATTTCAACTGTGCCATCATCATTAATCTTTGCCACTTTAAATTTTTGCAAAGGATTAGATGGATTATTGTTTGTATACTCCCGACCAACTTCAAGATCTTCAAGCTTACCGTTTGTATTTGTATATTTAGCAATAGGTGTTACAACAATAGGAGTTTCTATTACTGGTTCTACAGTAGTTGGTTCTGTAGAAGTAACAGGCGTAGCAACAGGTTGTGCAGCAGCAGGTGGAGGAATGACCTCTCCTTTAGAATCAGTTACTTCTTGTGCAGAAATTCCTTGATTTCCAGTCTTCCATTTATTAGGATTTTTTTTAATGTCTTCATACTCATTCATATAAAGTTTTCTACGAAGAGCCATTTCTACAATATCATCTAATGCAAGCTTTAATGTAGTTTTTTCTTCAGGAGCAATATTACGTTTATCAATAAAGGCATATGCTTGTTTCTTAGCTTCTGCTGTAGAAAATGAACCATCCATTATCTTTTCAAACATGTCCCCCGTATAAACGCCAGCAAGATCTAACTTTACATTTACTTCTGGAATACGTCTATCATAGTTACTAATCTTAGAAGCAGCATATGCAAGTTTATCAATTATCTCAGGGCTATAAACAACTTCTCCTTTATTGTTTACCATTCCAGAATATCTAAGGTCTAATGCTTTATAAATTTCATTAGTATCTTTAGCAACTTTCTCAAATGTATTTAATCTTTTTTGAAATGATGGAATATCATCATTAATGTTAGCAGTTCCTTCTTCTTTTAATTGTGATAAACCTTCTTTTGTAGAAGAAATTCTATGAAGATCTTGAATATCTTGCATAACCATATCAAACCTACCATACTTGATACGAGTAGATAGATAATTATGCATTTGGTCAGCCTTGCGATCTTTAGCTTCAAGAATGTCTCCTGCAACTACTGCATCCTGTTCTTCTTCCTGTAACTTAACACCACGATTAACACTACCCATCCTATCAACAAACGCTGCTCTAAATGTAGGAGCAGCATTTAATTCTTGTAAATGAGCTGCGGTGTTAATAGATTTCTTAGTAGCTTCATTCCAATTACCAATACCTTGCATTAATCCTCCTGTAATACCACCAAGTATCGTACCTTCTATTCCTTCTTTTGAATTAAATGAACCAACAGCTTTACCATATTTATCTACACCATATAATCCATATAATGCACTGTCTATAAGGTTTTGTGCTTCTTTACCTTGATAAGCTTTATTAAAATAGTTTTGTGTACCTATCTGTAAAGCATATTGTAAGTTCTCTTGTAATGCTTCTTTAGGATCAAATACAAACTTACCAACTTTGAGTGCGCCTTCTACTATCTTACCAAATTTTGTAGTGGAAGCTTTAGGAATGTATTTACCACCTATTTTAACAGTTTCAGAAACTTTACCCATCATGCTATTAGCAGCTTGTTTCTCAGCAGAGTAGCTAGATCCTAATAGCTTATTAAGTTGTGCATATTCAGTAACACCTAGTAATGCAACATTACCTATAAGAGAAGTTGCTCCAACATTACTTGCACTTTCATTAATAGCTTTTAAATCATCACCACTTGGTTCTATACCAAAATGTGAATCTTTGTATTGTTGTATTAATGTTTCTCTGTATTCTTTAGCAGTTTGCCCTGCTTCAAAATCAGCTTCACCAAATGAAGAATAACTAGCTATAACTGCTCTTCTTCCTTTATCTCCAATATTAGCAAGTTTATTAGTTGTACTAGCAATATTAGCAAGCTCAGCACTTAATGCATCAACATCTCCAATATTTGAAATACCAGCTTCTAGTAATGCGTTAGCCTCAATGTTTTTAGCTACAGAAAATGCACGAGACATATTCTTTAATAATGGAGAGAAAGTTTTAAATGTTTGACTAGCAGCAGCAGCTGCAGCTCTTGCATCAAGTGATGCACCGATTGCCGCACCTCCAGCTTTTAATAAACCATTTACCATATTGCCACTAACCATAGCACCTACAGCAAATCCTGCATTTTTAACTAGTTTATTAAATACAAAATTAGTAGTAGCAAAGTTATCTGTATTATACCAAGCAGCTTCTTTTTCTCTATCTGATTCATAGTTAGGAAGCAACTGTTGATCTACATAATTATTCCACTTATCAAGATTATTCATTACTGGATTATCCCAGATAGTAGAAAGCTTTTGAGTAAATAAAGAACCAACTATTCCTCCCACCATACCAAATCCACCAGCTATAGTTGTACCTGCTATATTCAAACCTTTTAATGTACCATTAACAGCTTGAGCAAGTCCACTTTGTTGTTGTGCATAAACATCTTCATTATTTGCACCATAAACAATACTATCATATCTACCTGTCAATTGATCAGCTACATCAGATAACATAGGTCCTTCTGCAGAAACTCCTTTAGATTTTTTAGCATCAATCGCAGACTGACGTAAAATAAAATTATCGATAGTCTGAGGCTCCCTTGTTTGTAAAGTTTGGCCTTGAAAATTTGATGTATCAACACTAGGAAGAATGACTTTTTGTCTAGGAACAAGATAGGGTGCTCCAGCTAAGTTTTCTGGCATGTTTATTTTTTATTTTTATTTTGCAAATAACTAGTGTAAGTACTTTGAACAATAGCAGGAGTCATTGTCTTATAAGTTTGATCTAATATGTATTCATTAGGGGCTACTACTTCTCCATAAATTGTTACAAAATTAGATTTACCTGGAGCCTTTATATAACTTATCATTCTATAACCTCCTGGAGCTTCTGCAACATCTGCTCTAAATACGTATCCTGCTTTTGCAATTGAAGGGTCAGCTTCGTTCTCTTTGAAATAAGCAGTCTTCCAAGCATTAGAAGAACTTGAATAATTTACATTAGTGGTTTTAGTTTTATTAAGAGCGATTGTATTTTTGATTGGTGAATCTTGAAATTCTTTAAATGTAAGATTTGTAATTGTTTCTAAATCTGTTCTATTAATATTTTTAATAGTATAATCTTTTCCTGTTTTTTTATCTACAACAGTGATTTCACCTTCCCAATCTTCTCTTGTTGTAGTAGGCTTTTTTGCTCTCCAAGTAAGTCCTCCAGGATCATTAGCTAAAGCAACTTTTAATTCTTCAACAGTTCCTCCTTCAATGCTTCTCAATCCTTGTGTAGAATTTAAATAAGCAAATACAGAAGCTGCAGATGTTCTTATTTCTTCAGGAGTATTTGAGGGAAGAGTTCCTCCTGTAAAATCCGTAGCTCCTACAACTTTTCGAAGTTCATCGTTATATGTTTTATTATAAATTTTATTTCTTTCAATTGCATCTTGTTGTTCTTTAAATAAAATCATACTTCCTGTATTAGGACTACCATAAACTGGTGCAGTTGTAAGTCTTTGTTCTAATCCAATACGAAGATCATCTGTTGACTTTGCACCTGATACTCGTTTTGCAGTTTCTTGAGCTGCTTTATCTAATGCAATTTTATTATTTAATTGTTTAGAAACAGAAAAATAATTATCTCTTGCATCTTTAAGAGTAGGAGTTAAATCAAGACCGTTCTCAACATACTTGTTTGATATATCACTAACCCATCTATCTAAATATTTATCAGTGGTTAAAGATGGATCTGTTTTCTTTCCAACTTCAACTACATACCTTATTTGTTTTTCTATTTCATCATCAGTTAAAGTGGATTGTTGTTTACCATTTCTAATTTGGTTAACAAAATCAGAATATATTTTAAATCCAGTATTTCTTTTATCTAATGATAAACCATCAATATCTTGTTGCACAGAAATAATTGATTCTGTTCCACCAAGTTCTTTTCCTGGAACATTTCCTGCAAATTGTAAAATATCATTAGGGTTAATTAATTTTTTCTTAGTATCCTTTCTAGTAAAAGCTCCTGTAATAGGATCTATATCATAATCTGCTCGAGCTTTTAACCATGCTAATGCTTGATCTTCTTTTTTTAATTTAAGCTCTTCGTTTTTAAAATTGATATCTGATATTTCTTTCTGAACATTAAAGTCAAAAGTTTTGTTATAGTTCTCTTGAGCTTTAGCAGGATTAGCTTCAAACGTTAAAGAAGATTCTTCTTTAATGAATTGTTTCTTTAAATTGTTTTTAAATCTTTGTTCATAGAAATATTGTTTAAACGCTTCAGGATTTTGTTGAGATAACTCATATAAATCTGCAAATTGCTTTTCACTATTTAGTTTAGATAGTTCTAATTTTTTAGAATTGTCTTCTAACATTGCACGTTGCTCATCTGATATATTAGGAGCTTTTAATAATGCACCTAATTCTAAACTTTTAGAGTTATATTGCGCATCAGTCTCAGCATGTTCTCTCTTCAATGGTTCTAATAAAAGATCAGGATCTGTATTTCTATATGTAGCCCAGCCATCAATTTTTAATTGCTCTTTAACATCTCCACGATTCATCACATTATCTAATACAGCATACACTGCTTCTTTATTTGATGATATCTTTTCTATGGTTTTAACATCTGCAATTTTACGTCCAATAGGTACTTCTTCAATTTTTCCTGTTTTAGGATTCTTTACAGTTTCATAAAACATCCTAGGTTTATTAGTACCTGGTTCTGTAATAAACATTTGTTCTGCAATATCACCATCTAATCCTGCACCTACTAATCCTTCTTTTACAAGTTTTGTAATATCTGTATAGGGAGTGTATCTTCCACGAAAAGAAGAATCTAGGTTTCCATCATTTAACCATTCATTAGCATCATAAGAAAACTTGTCTTCATTGTTTTTATCTGACTTACCAGATTTCCTAGCTTCATTAAGATCAATTTGTCCTTTTCTAAGAAGTTGTGTAGAGCTTACAGCATTTTGTATAATAGGATCCTTGATGAGTTGTGTAGCCATACCACCAACAGAATTAACTAATTGTTGATTAGAGAAATCTCCAGCAGCAACAATTTTAAGATTGCTCCCTAGTTCATTTAACTTAGAATGAAGATATTCTTTCTGAGGACTTTTAGCTATATCTAATCCAGCAACATTATCAATTGACTGTTGGATTTTTTGAACACCTTGATCGTATTGGGCTTGCTTTTGCATACCAACTTTCATCATCAACTCAACTGGAAGCTGTTGGACATAAGGATTGAACTGCGAAATTGCGTCTGTATATGAAGCCATAGGATAGTATAATTAACAAATATAATTTAAAATATTATATATACAAGGGCTAATAACAAAAGTTGTTAATCTTGTATAACTAATTTAATTAGAGGTTTTTAATTGCTTTAACAATTGCACCATTTCTGACATATTCAGTATCATTGCTAGATTTAGTCTTAGTAGGCTTTTTTAATTTAAAAGTTTTAGGAACAAATTGTCCTGCAGGAGTTTTCATGTAATCATCTGCTTCATAGTCTTGCATATTAACACCTACATTAGAAGTTTGTCCAGTACCTTGAGGAGCAAATTGAGCAAGAGGATTAACATTGTATGCTACACCATTAGGAGAATATCTATAGTTATACATATTTTCTCCAATTGCAAGTTGTTTATTCTCAAGTTGATTTTTAAGATATTTATCATTTATAGAATTAAGTGCAGCAATCTTCTGTTGTTTCATAATACTCTTAGTCTGAGACATCTTATTAGCTTGATCTTGATAGATGTTCATGTTTTTTAATTGAGCATCATTTGCTGTCTCACGATTTGTTTCTCTTGCACGTTGTTGTTCAGCTTGATTTGCTCTAGATTGTTCCCCTAATATCTTAGTGTTTGCACCATATTTCTGACCAGCTAATGCAGCTGCTACTTCTGGACTATATCCAAATTGTCTTTGCATTGCATTGAAGTCAGCTTGATTAGCATTCAATTGATCTTGGTAACTAATTGATACAGGTTGCGTATACATTGGTTGATAACTTTGTGCATAGACAGGTTCTAATGTATTATCTGATAATGCAAGTAATTCTCCACTTAATTGTTGAGGAGATAATTGCATTTGATTACTAGGACGCATATAAGGAATCAATGAGTTTGCAAACTGCGTTCCTGTTTCCCACCAATTAGAAGAACTTTTAGGTGATTGTTTTAGTGCTTGAGTATCACTATTTACAGGACCTTGATTTTGATAATTATTAGTACCATCCCATCCAAGTAATCTAGGATCATTAGGAGATTGTAAAGTTTTTAACATTGGTGATGGTGATGGTGATGACGCTGTTTCTTGAGCTATTGGCATATAATAATTATCTTGCTCATCCATAGGGGAAGGAAATTGCGATGCGCTAGCAATAGATGGTTGATATTGAATAGGACTTTGCATTGGTTCATACTCTGAATCAGACATGTAGTAGTTACCATTGTTATCAATAGGAGAAGGAAATACTGGAGCATTGGTAACTCTTTTAGGAGCTAGTAATGCTTGATTGCGTCTGTTCACTTCTAAATCAATTGCATCAAATACAGGTGCCTGTGTAACAGGTGCAGCACCTTGTGGAGGAGTGTTAACGTATCCAGGTTGTTTATATACAGGAACTTTTTTAGGAGCATTCAAATCTGCTCTTCTAGCTTTAGGTTTTACATATAAATCTGATGAGTTCTTTTTTACATTCGGAGTAGCAAAATTATCTGAAATAAAATCCGAAGCTTCTCCTGTAAGACCTTTAAGACCTTCCCAAGTACTACTTACAGCATTTCTAAATTTATCAGCTAAGCCAGTTCCTTTATCAAATCCAAAATGGATGTGAGGACCAGTACCTCCTGTTTGCCGTCTGATTCTAGGATCATATTCATTTATTGCTGTCAAACCATTATCCATCATATATTTAACAACATCTGGATCCTTAGTTAATGTTTTATATGCTTTTGTTCCTAACTTAGGAAATACCATATCAACTGCCTCACCTATATTATGTCTAGAGTCTCTTCCTGAAGAAGTCTTTCCTGATCTCTTTCCAGATGTGATTTGTGAAGCGTATCCTTTCTTCTTTAATAAATCTATTAATCCAGCAACGCTTGGATGTATTCCTGATAAATTTGCACCTGCAGCAGCAGTTAGCTTAGCACCAAACTCAGCATAAGGATCATCAGGTTTAGCATATTTAATTTCACCTTTAGCTAATGCATCTGATTCTAAACCAAATTCTTTAGCCGTATCTAGAATAGCATTTTGCTTTGCTGCGTAATCTTTTAGTTCCATGGAGTTTTGTTTTAGTTTCATCTGAGGTCCTAATATACTAGCAAAATCAGTATTCTTTTTGAATTGACCAAATACTGTATCATCATCATTATTATTTGCACTAATTTCAGCTTTTTGTATTTTTTTATTTTGCTTTGCATTATCTTCTGCTATTTCTTTAGCTAATACTTTATATTTCTTTTTACTCTTACTCTCAATCATATTACCAAATACAACTAAATTATCTTTATTTCCTCCATCAGCCATTTTTACCATTGGCTCATTTTTTTCTACTTCTACAGAAGCATCTTGATCACTAGCACCGTATTCAGCATAGTCTGACATTCCACCATCACCATACTTAAGACCAATTCCTGTTCTTCCTTTACCATCCGACTCATCATGAGATTGTCCTTTAGGCATAACAATTTCACTATCATCATATGGATTACGAGAAATAGTTTCTAAACCACCTCCCCAAAGAGTTTGTAATTCACCACCCATAGCCATCTGTCCACCATATTGCATTTGATTACGTCCTGTGTACATAGCTTCTGCACTAGGAGAAGTATAATTTACTTGTGCAAGATGACCACCAGCACGTAACATATCAGCATCGTGTGGAGGAGCTAATAATTGATCCATAGAATAGTCACCAAACTTAGCAATTATTTGTGGATTGTATTCTGGATTCATCCATCCACCATTCTCATAAGAATTAATATTTCCACCATTTCTAACATAAGCACTCCCTTGATTCATGTTTTGAATATTAGCTATGCCTGATAAACTGCCTATTGCATTTTGTTGATTTTGTGTTTTGACTTTTGTTTCATGCTTTTTATTTCCTCCAATGTATCCACCTACTGTACCAGCAATACCTGCACCAACTAAACCTCCAACAGGACCCGCGATTGCTGTACCAGCAACACCACCTATTGTAGAAAGTAAACTTCCTTCTTCTGTTTGTTCAAAATCACTACCTCCCATTAAACTTCCTAAACCACCACCTAATGAACCTGCTGCTGACATAAAACTAGAAGGATCAAATCCTCCTTTAGATTTTGTAGCATTAGTAATTCCACCACCATATTGATATTGTTTAGGATTACTATCATTTAATGGTTCATATCCCATATCTGTATAAATGTCATTAGGAGCAAATGTATTTTGAATTTCTCCACCATTTTCAAAATAACCAAATCCTTGTACACCTAATGGATTAATAGGTTGAATTATTTGATCTTCTGGACTTACATATTTTTGTTTAAAAGGCTGAGTAGCAGATGCTGATGCTTTTTTAGCTAATCCAATCATTTCATCAAGTTGGTTTGATTGTTTAGATTGTCTGCCGTATTTATCAGCAATACTTTGAGATAAACCAACAATAGAACCAGATTGATTAGCAAGCATACCTAATCCAGTATTTATATTATTTTTTCTATTATTTTTTTTAATAATATTTGATATACCTACTATATCTGAATCATTTAGTCCAGGAATAACTGCACCAAGTTGAGCTTTCTGTAAAGCTTCACCATGCTTCTCCATGAAAGCTTCTTCCGTAGGAAATTTACGATAGAACTCTTTCTCATTCTTAACACCAGCAATTTTTAATATTTGAGCTTTCATATTAGTTATTATATTTATCTAACCAGCCTCCTGGTTGTTTGGTATTGTAATTAGTAAAGTTAGTCAATTGATCAAGTTTTGTCAACTGTCCTCCTTGTTCGTATTTATATCCTTTCTTTTTAAGATATGACATTAATTCTTTATCTTGTTTTAATGTATTATAATCCTGATTAAACATATCTACGTATGTAGGATCTCCAGGGTTATATCCTTGTATACCTTTCTTCTTCAAGAACTCAGCAGATAAATCAAAATAGTTTCTATTTCCTATATCAGGAGTTGTTGTTAATTTCTTTTTATATTGCTCTATTAGTTGAGGATTCTTTTTAAGATATTCTCTTGCTGCTTTCTCATCAGCTACCTCATATATATATCCTCCTGAATCTTTTAGTACATTAATTCCTGGAACTTTTTTATCTGCTAAGAATCTATGAGGATCATAAGGTGAATAATCTTCTGCCACGTTCCATCCAGACATATACTCATTATTAGCAGAATCTTTCTTTGCTCTATTGTTTCCTTTTTGTTGACCAAATGTAGACTCTCTACCAGCTAATGTTAATAATTGTCCTACAGGTATTTTGTTTCTTTTAGCAGCTGCTGCAATATCATCAATTAATGCAGCAGAAACATTTGCACCTTTAAATCTTCCTGTGTTTAATGCTACTTTATTTTTATCAGTAAGATAAACTTTATTACGATTTGTCTTATAAAGATTTTTTAATTTATCAATTTGAGGATTATTAAAACCTAAATCAAGCATTGTATCATATGCATCTGCCTTAGGTTTAACAGGAGCAGCTTTAGCTACTGGTTGCTCATCATCAAATAAACCACCAACATAATTAACTGCACGTTTACCTAAATTAATAATAGAATCTAACATTCCACCATCTTGCATCATAGGATACTCTGTGACAGAGTTTCCATTGTATTGATACTCTTGATTAGGATACATCATTTGCGTGTCTCCTGTGTCAGATATACCCATCACAGGATAAGGTACGCCTTGCATTGTAATTTGGTTAGAACCAATCTGTGTGATTTCTCCTGGATGATCCCATTGTCCTCTATCATCTTTGATTACCTTCTTACCATTCTTAGAGATATTTCTAGGTTTCCAATCAAGTCCGTTTTGATAGTACTCCATCTCTGTACCATTCTTAGCAGAAGCTTTTGTCTTCTTAGCATACTTACCATTGCTAGGAGCAGGATCATTTGTACGTGCGTACATGAATCCTACACTTCCTGGAAGAGAACCACCCATTGCATAATCTCTAGTCTTAATAGGTGCAGGAATGTTCTGATTCTTTTCTACATACTGATGTCTAAGCTTACCAAAGTCTTCAGCAGCCTTAACTGTTTTAAATGGACCACCTATGTGTTCTCCATATGCATTGAATACTCCTTCAGGATCTTGTAATATTCTACCTTGTCTATATCCTGGAACTAAATACACTTCACCTGGACCGCCTATAGATGTTGAAAGTTCCGTAGACATTTCATGTTTTATTGGATTGTATCCTAAGTTTTTAAAAGTCTCAGTTGGTTGCATAAATCTTTTAACAGGACCACCTTCTTCCATCTCAGGAATATTCTGACCTACCATTGGATACATAGGACTTCCTTGTCTAGTCATGTGTGTATATCCTGTTCTAGGATCTACCACTTCTCCATATGGACTTACTTGTGACTGTGATTGTGGTTGTGGTATTTCTATAATAGGTTCTTGTCCATAGTTTCCCTCCATAAAATCTATTATAGATTGAGGAGTAGGTTCTGGTTTATATACTACAGGTTGTGTTGGTTTTTTAAATATTAAATTAGGAGTCCTTTCAGCATTAGGTATAAAATAAGTAGGGTTGTAACCTGTTCTTTTTATAATATTATTTTGTTTTTGCAAACTAGCATTTGTAATATTTGCTAATTCTATTCTTTCTTTAGCAGTTAATCCATTTATATCTTCATCCAAACTATTTAAGTATGGAGTATAATATTTAATATCTTCTTTATTATATTTTATTAGATTCTGAATAGTTGCTGGATATTCAGGTGTACCTAAATATTCTCTATCAGGGACTGATGAAGAATATAAACCTTTTTTATTATAATTTTTTACACGAGGACCAACCTCATGTTCTTGTTCTTTTGTATATTTTTTAGGATTTAATATAATATCTTTTCCTCTATATAAAGTTTCATCAATAGTTGATTTATCAAATCCTACTCTCTTATATGCCTTTGCAAATATTTTAGAAACTTTATCTTCTGTATTTTTACTTTCATTAAATAAACTTAAGCTATCTTGATAAGCTTTTAATCTAGGATCATTCTTATCTGTAACAGTGATAGGTTGTCTTTTACCTTTAACTGTTACATTAGGAAGTTCTCCTCCTTCTTTAAACTGTCCTCCCCATGCAGGAGAATAGTTACGTCCCACGTTACTATATCCATCACCTTGAAATCCTTCAGGAGCTGATACAGAATAATCATTATAGTTAGGTTGTATAGGACCTCCATCATTATATTTATCAAGCCATCCTCCATTTTCTTTAATAGGTTTATATCCTTGTAGCCAATGTTGTTTATATAATTGGAAATTACTTAAATTTCTTAGTGCAGGATTTGGTTTAAGTATTGCAGTAGATCCAACCATATCAGGAACTCCAAGACTCATACCTTTTACATAAGCAGGTTGGAAAGATTCATTTGGTAAAGATGTCTCAATTAAATAATCTGCATTTCCCCTCCCAGCTGAATTTTTACTAATCTTTCCAGACTTACTAATTGTCTCTTTTCTACCCATAGGATAAAACAATTCCCCTTTTGCAAAAAAAGGAGAAATAGGTCTTCTGCTAGAAAGTATTTGCTGCATCATTCGTTGCTCATGAGGTAATGCATCATCCCCTTGCAATCTTTTTATTTGATCTTGAAATTCTCCCCACATTCTAGGAGAAACTTCTTCTCTTGCTTCTCTTACTAAACCTGTTTCTAAAGCATCATCTATAGCAGATTGACCAACTTGTCTGTACCAATTAGCTTCATTAGGTTTAAATGCCCAAGGATTAATCTTATATGCCTTAGAAAGAATTCCTGTCTTAGTACTAGCTTTTGCAACTTTACCTAATAGTCCAGCTCCTACTAAGTTTACAGGATCAGCTATTGCGTCAATAGCAAATGCCCCATAAGGATTTTGAATACCCATTGCTTGAGAAGGATACTGATTTGTACCAGTTATCAACTCAGTAACCTTACGTTGAGGATACGATGTAACTTGCTCAAGAGCAGCCATTGCATTAGCGTCAATGTTAGTTGGTGTTTGTCTTGCTTTTTTGTTATATGCAGCTACTGCAGGACTTACAGTCCAACCACCATCCTGATATTTATCTAACCAACCACCATCTTTCATTGTATTGTCTTTACCACATATGTGACAGACATTCACATCCTTCTTACTAGAATCTGATGTATTCCAAGAATGACCACAAGAACATGTAACTTTACCTTTCATTATTTATAAGAGATTTGAGAACTGCTAAGAATAAATTGACTAACAAGATGAGCATCTGATCTATCATCTAAGATGTGTCTCACTAATAAACTTTTAGCTCTTAATGTATCTTTCTTAAATGAACGTACACCATAATCCATATTAGTTTGATTCACCACTTTGTCTATAGATAAAGACTCACAGGATGTATTAAATAAAGGTAATGATTTATTTTTAACTACAGACCAAAAAATATTATATTGATAAAAACTATCTGATTTAGTAAATATAATTGTTTTACTATCTGTGTTATATTTAGGATAAGAATTGTAAGATTGTAAATTACGCATTGGTTTAGGAACCAAATTTAAAATACCTGTACATTGTTGACCATTGTATAAAATTGCTTTGTTAAAGTATTGATCATCAGTTTGAATTCTAGCATTCTCATTAAACACTCCATCTATAATAGGAAGATATTTATATGCAGTAGTGAAGTCTTTAACGTTTTGTAATATCTGGTCTTGATTCTGATAGTAAAAAGGATACTCAATGATATAAGGTCTTATAACTCCGTAGTATTTATTATAGTTAATAGTGTCAGTTAAGTGTCTCCATAAACTTCCTGTGTTAACATATGTTAATGTAATAGCATTAATCTGAGCAATAGTTAAAAATGAAATAGAAGTTGTTACAGAAAGATTACAATCATCATTAGACTTTAAAGTAATGCTTACAGCAGCATCATTAACTAAATATTGAAAACCAACAATTAAAGTTTGTATAGTTACATTAGTAGCTATAACATTCCCTAAATTATCTGTTATATCAAATGGTCCTTGTACTTTATTACCAAGTGTTGATAGTTTTATGATAATTGCTTTAGACATCTTTTTTTATTTTATTTACTATTAATTTAACAACTTTCTACATTTATAAATTCTTAAGCCTTACAACTGTAGTATAATTACCATAAAGATCAATATCAAATTCTTGATTGCCTTTTGTTTGTAATCTTATTTTAAATGTTTCTTTTGTATATCCGTTATTAAATGGATTTATCATAATTAATAATGCTTCAGTTCCATCATCACTTAATTTATATGCTGACAATGGTGCTTGTCTATTGTAAAGCATTACAGGATAATTGGTATTATTTGCATCTGTATCAGATGTCCATGCTCCGTTATAATAAACTTGTGATCTTACCCAGCTAGTATTAGCAGCAACAATATCTTTGTTTTGTTCTACTTGCCAATAACCAATATAAATCCAATCATAAGTTCCATTATCTGTTTCGCTATTATTCCCGTAGATGTAATAATCTTGAGTGTATTCTTGAGGATATACATTAAATTCCCCTCCATAAGTATTTGGATTATCCCACATGTACAAACCATCCATATAAGCAAATGCCCACACAGCTAATGATTGAAAGAATGATGGTGAATGTGTAGGTCTATAGATAATTTCTTGACCATAATAAACTCCTTTTCTTTCAAATCCAAATTCTGAACTATCTGGTAATGGTTCAAAGAATCTCCAATTATAAGCCTGAACTCTTCTTGATGAATAATCTTTTGAATTTTCAACCCCTATTTGAGCAATGAGTTTTTTTGATATATCATAAGAATGAACTGCATTGTAGAAATACCATTTAACTATTAAATTATTACAATAATTTGTACAGAAAAATAAACCAAATGATTCAATTGCACCTTCATATAAAGCATTATAAAAAATTCCGCTTCTACTTATTGTTCCGTTTATATAGTAATTATGATAATCAGAATATAAAGATGATGTCTTTGCTTGCGCTATTGATAAAGTTGGATCTACTTGATTCCACCCACCATAATATCCAGCTTGATAAATGCCCTCTGCATAAATACTAAACTTAGGAATAACTGCACCTAAACTTGGCCAATTATTAGCAATTGAATAGGCTTTACAATTTGCCCATAAAGAACTATATGCCCTACCTACATTTATACGTGTTCGTCCAGGTCCTACAACTTGTTCAGCATCATGTTGAACGTATGCAGCGTGAGTACTATTCCAAGCATTATATGGATTGTTTCCCGTAGGATTAAAAAAACCAAGGTATAATGTACCAGGTGATAAATCAGTATGTCCTGTACCTTCAAATGGTACTGTGGTCCATTTATATGGATTTATTTGGTCATACGTTTTTTGAATAATACCATTATTAAAAGACCATGTTAATCGATCATTAGCATTTGTAATTAATAATGATTCTAATAAAGCACAACACCACGAAGCATCTGTGGGTGAATCTGTAATATAATTAGAATCGGATGTTGCACCATTAGATTTAATGAATGCAGTTGGACTTCTAATGTAAGCATCAGCATCAATAATATGTTTATTAGCATATGTAACTACTTGAGAAATATTATTTGAAATACCACCATTAGTTTCATAAGCCATTCTATAATTGGCATTTAATTGAGATACCTGACCATCTGTTTTATTTTTAAAATACGATTCTGTTAATTTTGTTAATCCCTTATTTTGTCGTTTTGGATCTTTAAATGATCGTGATGTTACTCCTATTTGTCCCGAATCTTTTATAACCATATCTAATAACGGATTAGTCAAAGTCATAAATTCTTTTACATAACCAGATTTATCTTTTATAGGTAAAGCATCAGGCATCCTCCTGAAAAATGATGGATATTCATTTGCTGATGTTGGAAGTAAATAATCAGGTCTAAAGTAATAGTTTACTTTTCCAATGGTTGTAACTCGATTAAAATCTGCAGCAATATGAATGAATGCACTTAATAATCTACCATATGGAAATCCTGGCACATGTAATGTTGGATTCCATTCACCAGTTCTAACCACTAAATCAAAGCCTTTCATTGCTGATAAATTGATATTAGTTATTGCAACATCACTAATAACTCCACTATCTATTAACCATTTTTTAGTATAATTGTAAGGTCTTGTGTACCAATAATTATCAGTTAGTAATAAAGTAGTTGGATTTAAAACAAAACTTGTACCTCCAATAAAATTATCATACCAATTATTTGATACTTGTTCACCTGAATTATAAGCAATAATAGATTCATCTACAAAAGTTACATCATTACCACTCAATAATAATTCGGTTATTGTACCTACAATTTTACCATCACTTCCAAGTGTTACATAATAAGATTTAAATTGTGTAGGTATAACGTAATTACCTGCAGAAGCCAAAGTTGTTCTTGCTTCGTTTGTGTAAAATATTGTTGTAGAATTTAATAAATTATTATTTGCATACAAAATTTGTGAATCCACGTCTATTAATGGATTAATCAATTTTGTTCGTGCATCACTTATGCTTGAAAATGCCATATTATTTTAGGGAATAAAAAATTGCAGGTGCATTAATTGTTGTTGTCGTAGTTGTTGTAGTGAGTGCAGCTGTACTAGTTGTTGTTGTAGTTGTAGGTGCTAAAGTTGTTGTAGTTGTAGTGGTGAGTGCAGATGTACTAGTTGTCGTAGTTGTAGTTAACGCTGAAGTAGTTGTACTAGTTGTAGTAGAAGATGTTCCAGTAAAAGCTGTTCCTGAAAGTAATGCACAATTACTAATAGTAGTAGTAGTAGTAGTTGTTGTACATTCTCCTGTAAATGTTAAATAAGAAGCACCTGAACCACTTAATGTTTCATATTGTGCGCAAACAGATGAGCCTGGACCAATATTAACATTAGTGAATGCTACTCCATCGCATCTTACATAACTTATAGTTCTATTACTACCACTATTATTTAAATAATTTTCGCAAGGGAATGTAGGTCTTACAGTAGTTGTAGTTGTAGTTGTGCCTTCTTGTTTAACCGCTGATCCTCCAGCAAGTCCACAGTTTGGTATAATAGGACTTGCCGCAACAAATGTCATATTACATCCTGAATTTAGTCCTGAATAGAAAAAGTTATTCTCTCCTATATAATAATTAGGAAGATATGTATGAAATGATATCCATGACATTGTATTCATATTGAATGACAAAGTCCAAGACTTATTACAAAAATACGTAGGATTTAATAGACTAACTATAGTTGGTGATTGTTCTGTTCCTATATAATATTTTTTGTATGCTAATGGATACAATGTATTATTACCATATTTAATTAAACCTATATAAGCAGGTTGTGGAATATAATCAAGTTTAGTAATAATAATACGATCAAATTTAGAATCATATACACCGTGTAAACCAACACCATTAAAATGATTATCTACATCTGCATTTGGAAAATAACGTAATATTTCAAATGCTAAATGATCAGTCATAAAACGGTTGACACCTGACCCAAATGCAGTGAGATCTTTAGATTGATTACCAGAAATTAAAAATATTTGTCCACGTTTAGCATCTACTGTAATTTGTCCTTGTGGAACTTTTAATAAAAATTTATGTTGAGATCCTACATATCCAAGATCTGTCTCAGCAAAATCTATTGGAGGAGCAGATTTAAATAATGTAGAGTTACCCATATATGCGGCTTGTGGATTACTTGTATCAATCGTAAGCATTGTATTATATAACAATGACTTATTTTCAAAACGAGCAAGGATACCTTTGTTCTGTATACCATCAAGAGAAGTTAATGCTCCATAACTTTGAGGAAAATCAAAATAAGATATAGGTCTATATAGTAACCAATTATTCACCTTATTTGCAGGAGAAGAAGTTTGAGGCTCTGAATAGATTGCTCTAAATGGAAATGCTTGATCACACACTCCTCCATCCCATCCTAATGGAAGATGCGAAAAATAATTTTCTATATTCTGTTTAGAATAAGATACATTGTAATAATATGTATTATCTAATGCAATTGGCACACGTGTTTGTTGTAACCAATCATCAGGAATACCTGAACTTGCACGAGGATAAAAGTTACCTTCTCCACTATTATATGCTTGACGTAAATTTGTATTTACAGAACTTTCGCAATAGAAATACGGAATACCATAAGCAAACATATACATCTTACCATCGTAAGACATTTGAGAACTAGATAAATCTGTAAATGCTGAATTAGTTGATGCAGTAGTTGTAGTAGTTGTAGTACCAGAATTAGTAGTAGTAGTAGTTGTCGTTCCTGATTGTGTAAATGTATTATCATTAGGACAATCAAGATTATGAGCTTTGATTGATACAATATTCTGTAAAGGGGTTGATCCTGCAGAATAATTACTTACTATAGATCTTGCCGAGTGCCAGTATTGTGGATAAGCAACATTGCCTAATTCATCATAATTAATATCTGAATCATCAGGAGCGCCTACTCTATTATCAATAAAGAATGGAAGTTTAGTTTTAAATGCAAATTTAGTAATAAATGTATCACCGCCAAATACAGTTTTAATTCCTGTAGGAGAATCTCTATCTATTTGAAATCCTGTATCAATTGTTTCGTATGTATAAATTTGTCCCCATTGTCCTTCTACAATATTTTTAATAGAAGCATAATAAGATAAAACTTTAATATCTTGAAGTTCTTCAGGTTTTCCGCATTTTCCTTTTTGAGATAATGTAAAACGAGAATCATCAGAAATAAGTCCACTTATACTTGTTGAATCTTTTACATAAGGTAATGGTGTAGAACCTGATGTTTTTAGATATACAGATGACTCTCTTTGAAAGTTATTAACATCATAAGTATCTCCTACAGATTGAACACCTGAAAGTAAGTATTGATATCTATCTAATTCTCTTTGTTTAATTCCTGCACCATTGTTAATGTTTGCAGAATAATCATAACTTGCAATAGAGTTAAATGAATATGCAAAATTTCTTCTAGTTATACCATTAATATAAATTGTTAGATAGGACTGATATGTAGTAAACATTGCAGTTGCATTAAATGCACCTGTTTGTCTAGCAATTGCATAACTTGATGAAAGTGCACTAAGCTGTGCAGTTTGTGACAATAATTTATACATTGCATTATTCTTCACTTGTACAAAATGAGATTTACCTGCACCAAATAAAATATTTTCAAGTTTTAATACATTTCCTAATGTAGGTTGTCCAAATGATGTTTCAGGAGAATTTAAAACCATTCTATACTTAGAATCATCCGAAGAGAATGCGTCTAAGTTAATTGGATAACATGGTATTGCAAATGTTCTTGTTCCAGGAACAATTGTATACTGTCTTGATCCAATTATATAAACTGGATATGTCAAAGATTGTATTGTTCTAGGAAAATTTACTTCTACTATAGCTGTAGTAGGATTACCATTTGGTAAAATAAAATCAAATCGAGCAGTAAGATTAAGAGGTGCACTATCTGGATCTATTTGTACAGTGATTGTATATTCTGTAATTGTAGAACTTATAATAGTAGCAGCTCCTGTAACTACTGTAGGAGTTGTAACAGAACAAAATTGAGTTGTTCCAACTGCAATAGAACTAGAAAGTAATAGCTGTCCTGTTTCACAACTTGTATATTGTACAATAGTAGCAGCAGTTGCTACAATTTTAAATGTTTGACATTGTGAAGAATATGCATTGTTTTGACTTAATAAAAAAGGATCTTGTTTAAGATCATTGTATGGATAGTTAGGAAATAAATATGTAGTTCCTTGTCTGTCATATTTTCCTACATTACGAATAATTCCTTTTGCAACAATTGATTTGTTTGTGTTACGATTACCTCGGACAATTTTATATCCAGCAATCATATTTTTCTGAGTAGTAGGAAGTGTTTGAATTAATGTTTCAATTTGAGATGTATCAACTCTAACACCAATCGGATACACTGCAGACGAATATTGTATTGCTGTTGCAATTGGTCCTCCTGTTGAATATGAAACAGATTCAAATATAGGACTAACTAATACATCTGGAAACTTATGATGACGAATAGGTGTTCCAGCTAGACTTCCCCAAACCGCTATTGCATCAGGACCACTTGGATAATTTGTATTAGATTTCCAATAAGCAAACTCACCATATTGATACGGAATAGAATTATTAATTAAGTCACCTGTACCAGTACCTACTACATAAGCAGTATTATAAATTTTCCATTTAGGACTATATTGACCATATGCGTCTGCTTCTGTAGGAGTTCCTATAAAGTCAGCATTAGCATAAATACCAGTTTTATAAATAGGAGTATCATCTACTCCAGAAATTAAATCTCTACCAGGGATATGAAAACCATCTGTCTGTTTACCGTTCTTTAATAAAAATACAATCTCAAAAGCATACACTTCATCACGAAGATACCCACGAAGATTAAGTGTATTTAATTCTTTTGAATAGTTTTCTGTAGAAGGAATTTTATATGTTTGCCACTTTAATGTAATTTGTGAAGCAATTAATTGTAAATTATATCTAGCACTAGATGTTAATCTATCCCAGATTAGTTGATCTTGTGCTACTGTAACATCTTCTGCTATATCATAATAAGGATATTTCTCAAATATTTCCTCAATTGTTAATTTAATTTGAGTTTGATTTTGGCCAGAATATGTAAATTGGTTATTATCTTTATCAATATAATATGTACCAATTAATTCAACAGATGTAATATTATTAACTGTTTTAATTACAGCAACATTATAGTATTTAAAATAACCTGTTGTATCAATATTAGTAATATTCAAACGAATAGATTTGTTAACTGGATAGTTAAAATCTAATGTTTCGATATTTGTATTAACAATAGGAAGAGGATTCGTAACAGAATAATAAGATGTATATCCTGCACCTTGTGAATTACAATATTGAATTGCAAATTGATATGTGCCTGCAGTTAATTCTCCACCATTTAAAACTTCTTTTAATTCTAAGTTAGGAATATTAAAATTAGGTTGAACGTTTAAAAGATTACAATCTGAAGAAATAGTTGCTTGATCAATATCTAGAAATCTACGTGGATTCTTTCTATCTGTCCAATAGATTTCTGTTGTACAGTTTGTAATCTTATGTACAACTTTATGAATAGGATAGTTTATATCAAATGCTAAACAACTTACTGATAATAATGTATGATAAACACAATCATTGTTTATCATATATCCAATTTGAGAAGCTCCTGTTTTAGAGTTTACAAGAAAAAATATATGTTTGTTTTTTTCAGCAATAAAATGATTACCAATTATAGAGTAGTCTTGAGGAATTCCTGTTTCAATATTTCCTAAACATAATTCATTACCAGGTTCATTTTGATAGTTAATAGAATTACTATCAAAATTTTCTACAGCAGCATTTAATGCATAAGTCAATGTGCCTTTTTTAATTTGGGCAATTGAATTATCCATATTTAATCCAAGCTGAGCAGCATTGAAATTATTAACAATATTTCCTCTATTTTCCTGACTAGTTGTTTCTTCTGCGGCCATATCTGTTTGTTCTGTTTGGCAGTTCGTACATGTTGAACCTATTCAAGTCATTTTTAATTCTGCGTTGTTTATCCCAAGCAGTTTGTTTTTTTATTTCAATGTCAGCCATAATAAAAGCTTCCTCTGACAATTGTTTGTAATAACCAAGCTTTTGTTGTATTTGTTGAAAAGTCTCATCTGTAAGTTGATTAGACAACATTTCAAATACTTTGTATTTAATGAATGCTTCTACGTATTCTCTAATACGATAGTTATCAGGAATCATTTGATTACCAATCTCATCATATTCTGTAGCGTAAAAAATTAAATGTACAATGCCATTTCTGAAGTTAGTGACAAATTTATTATCCCTAATATCAAATGAATCATATCCTGCAGATCCTGGAGTAAATTGACTTCTAGCAGGAACAGCATTACCATTGTCCCAAGCAGTAGTGTAACTAAGATCACAATTAGATCTTGCAGAAATATTACCTGGTTTAAGTAGATAGTCTTTAGTGTATAAATTTACAGCACTATTATTTGTCTTGTAAACAGTTTGAACAAGCTCAGGCATACATT
>Ga0209084_1001160_pt1 | contig 22860 bp, 23 predicted proteins | sample C_130820_MF_Meta_FD_187309 | JGI IMG/M metagenome (GOLD analysis project Ga0209084, IMG submission 187309) | Freshwater microbial communities from Lake Croche, Canada to study carbon cycling - C_130820_MF_MetaG (SPAdes) (version 2) | ecosystem: Environmental > Aquatic > Freshwater > Lake...
CACAATGGCGGTCGTAGCCCAGTGGTTGTTTGTTCTTTTCTTGCTCCTGGCGCAGGGCGTCCAGGCGCGCGGGGGTGCAGTAGCACTCGTAGGCGTGGCCGGTTTCCACCAGCTGTTTGGCGTACTGCTTGTAGAGCTCCAGGCGCTTCGATTGAACATACGGGCCGTAGGGTCCTCCCACATCGGGGCCCTCGTCCCAAGTGATTCCTGCCCAGCGAAGGCTTTCGTACAGATCGGCCTCGGCCTCGGCGTTGTAGCGGCTCTGATCCGTGTCTTCCAAACGCAGGTAGAACTTGCCCCCCCTGGCCTTGGCGAAAAGGTAACTGAACAGGGCGGTGCGCAGGCCACCAACGTGTTGAAATCCCGTAGGGGAAGGAGCGTAACGGACGCGAACATTCATGGTGGGCAATTATACGGTTTGGCCCGCAGGGGGGGAAGCCTCCCCCGCGTGGGCGAGCGCGGCCCAAAGAGCGTCGCCTTCGGGGGCAGGTGCTTCGAGATGAATGAGTTTCTCCGTAAAGGGGTGATTAAAGGTCAGGCTTCGGGCCAGCAGACTGATGCCACCGCCAGGATTGGAGCGCTTGGCCCCGTATTTGAGGTCGCCCTTCACCGGCGAACCGGCCGCGGCCAGTTGGGCCCGAATCTGATGGGTGCGGCCCGTACCCAACACAATTTCATACAGGGTGTAGCGGTCTCCCTGCGCGAGAACCTGATAATCCAACCAAGAGTCTAGGCGTCCCTTGGCGGCCAGTTTGTGGGCAAAGGTCTTGTTGCCCTTCTGCCGGTGCTCGAGCCAGTGCCGCAAGCGACCAGAGACCGAGGGCAAGGGCTTGGCGACAAGAGCCCAGTACACTTTATGAACTCCGCGGTTGGCAAACAGCGCCGAACCGGCTTCTAGGGCCCGCGAAGTTTTTCCTAAAAGAAGGACACCGCTGACAGGCGTATCGAGCCGATGAATCACTTGACCAGCAAAAGTCAGCTCGACATCGACGCCAATGGGTTTGATCACCGCCCGAAAGTCGGCATCGCTCCAAAGCTCAACGACCGGAAAAGGTTCTGGAGTTCCTGAAACAGGCATGTTTCATCGTATGGTAAGCTTGCCGCATGAGCAATACAGACCCTCACGTGCAAAAACGACCTTCACTCCTGCTGTTGAGCCTTATTTATCTCGTCTTTGTCAGCTTGGGACTGCCCGATAGCGTCTTAGGGGTCGCGTGGCCACCCATCCGCGCCTCGTTGGCCCTTCCCTTGGAATTGGCTGGTATCCTCATTGCGATTACCACCCTGCTTTCGGCCACCTCCGGCTTTCTGATAGGACGAATCACCAAAGCCTTCGGAACCGGGCCAGTTGTTCTCGTCAGTTGTCTAATGACAGCCTCGGGGCTTCTGATCTACGCAAATGCCCCGTCCTTCTGGTTTCTGGCTCTGGCGGCGATTCCTCTTGGACTCGGAGGCGGGGGTGTCGATGCCAGCATCAACGCCTATGTTGCCAAACATTACAGGTCCAGCCACATGAGCTGGTTACACTCCTTCTGGGGAGTGGGAGCGACCTTAGGACCGCTGGTGATGACCCTCGCCATAGCCTCGCCGGCCACCTGGCGAGCGGGCTACCTGGCACTTGCCGTTGCGCAATTCGCTTTGTCGGCCCTTTTTGTTCTGACCTTGCGCCTCTGGAAACGAAACGACCATTTGCAACGGGACCAACACGAGGCCGAAAACGGTGCTCCTGGCACCAACACAGCCAATTCCGCAGCCGGGTGGCTTTCGGTAATGAACTACTTCGTCTATGTCGCTGTTGAGATATCCGTCGGTGTTTGGGCCAACTCGCTCCTCGTCCTTGGCCGCCATGTGGCCCCCGAAACCGCCGGACTTTGGATTTCGGCTTACTACGGCTCGATCATGTTCGGGCGTATGCTCAACGGTTTTGCCTTGAGCCGGTGGGGTAACCGGACCATGATCGCGGCAGGTTTAGCGCTGGCCTTTGCCGGTTCGTTGCTGTTCTTTGTCCCGTTTCTGGTAGATTTGCCCCTCTTCTCCCTGGCAGGTTTGATTCTGCTGGGCTTGGGCTTGTCGCCCATTTTTCCTTGTCTGATGCATGAAACCCCACGTAGATTCACCAGCTCTGCAACTCCTGTTGTGATAGGGCGTCAGGTTGGCGCCTCCTATCTCGGCGGCGCGTTGCTCCCCAGCGTGCTTGGATTAGCCATGGCGCACTTGAGCCTGGAACTTCTGGCTCCCACAATGGCGATCTTGACGGCTGTCTTGTTCTTCATGGTGCAAAGGTTGAACCTGTTGTCAGCTTCCAGCGGAGCGCAAAAAACCCCGCCCCGGGAAGGGGGCGAGGTCTTTAGTGAGGAGGGCACAGACCAACTCCAAAAATGAAACGTTACTTTTTCGTGGTCGTTGCGGTAGCGGCCGCAGCTTGTTGCAGGTAAGAATCGACCTTAGCAAGGGTGGCATCGTTTTCCGAAAGCATCGTTGTGAGGCGAACTTCTTGGGCTTTGGTCCTGAGGATGGCGCCTCCGGATAGCATGATGATTTCCTGCGTGTTGCGGGCGATTTTCACGTAATCCAAGGCAATTTGGTACCTCAGCGACTCAATTTGGCCGGGTAGGGCACCGATGGTAAGCATCAGTTCGCTGATTTTGTCTCGCACTTTCCGATCAGCCTCTCTGGAGGCGGTGAGGGCCGTCAATGCCTTGGCCTTGTTCCCACGGTCGACGAGTTCCTGCACGATCGAGGCCAAATCTGCAGTTCGGTCTTTAACCTCTCCCTGCAAGGCTGAAAAATCGCTAAAGGACTTTTTGGCATTGGTCAATAAGGTAGTTGTATCACCCACCTGCTTTTTGAGCGTCACGACGTCGGCCGCCAGGGAATCATTTTCCTTGCTCAGCGTCTCGACCAAGGTCTGAGCCGTCGACAAGTCTACGTAGGGGATGTTGTTGGCGTTCGAACTCTGGGCAAAAGCGGGGACATTGAGGACGAGCAGTAGCAAAGGGACTATCCACCCTGTTCTGTAAAATTTCATTATTCCTCCTAGGATTGTCTGTAGTCTCCCAGAAATTCCTCCAAATTGTCTAGTGCTACCCGAAGATCTTCCACATTAGGCAGGAACACAATCCGGAAATGATCCGGATGAGGCCAGTTGAAGCCCCGCCCCTGAACCAAGAGAACTCGTTTTGCAACTAAAAAGTCGTAGATGAACTTCTGATCATCGACTATCGCATATTTTACAGTGTCGATGCGAGGAAAACAATAGAGAGCTGCTCTCGGTTTGACACAGGAGAGTCCCGGAATGGAATTGACGCGGTCGGCGCAGAAACTGCGCTGCTCGAAAAGCCGACCCCCGGGTTTTGTGAGGTCATAGATGCTCTGATAGCCACCCAAGGAAGTTTGGATGGCATATTGGGCCGGAACATTGGAGCACATCCGCATGTTGGAAAGCATATCCAAACCTTCGCGGAACGTGCCGGCAAGCCGTTTGTTCCCAGAAAGGTACATCCAGCCCGAGCGAAAACCTGCCGCCCGGTAGGACTTAGAAAGCCCGTTGAACGTCAAGAACAGGATGTCATCGGCCAAGCTGGCCATCGAATAGTGCTCATCGCCATCGTAAATGATCTTGTCGTAGATCTCATCCGACAACACCAGCAATTCGTGCTTGCGGGCGAGTTCGATGAGACCCTCGAGCACAGGCTTAGGGTAAATAGCCCCCGTGGGGTTATTGGGATTAATGACCACGAGGCCCTTAGTCTTGCTGGTAATCTTTGACTCGAGGTCCTTAAGGTCAGGAATCCATCCGCTTTCCTCGTCACAGAGGTAGTGCACAGCCTTTCCGCCTGCAAGGTAGGTGCTGGCCGTCCAAAGCGGATAATCGGGAGCAGGAATAAGAAGTTCATCTCCGTTGTTCAACAAGGCCTGCAACGAAAGTGTGATCAGTTCGCTGACGCCGTTGCCGATCCAGATGTCATCGATGTCGACTCCCCGGATTCCTTTCTCCTGCGAGTATTGCATCACGGCTTTTCGGGCAGCGAAGATGCCCTTGGAGTCGGAATAGCCCTGAGCGTTGTTCATGTTGAGAATCATGTCTCGGACCACTTCCTCGGGGGCGTTAAACCCGAAGGGCGCCGGATTCCCCGTATTCAACTTAAGGATCCGATAGCCTTCAGACTCCATCTGCATGGCCTTGACCAAGGCTTCGCCACGAATGTCGTAAAGAACGTTGTCGAGCTTATGGCTTTTTTGAAGTGTATTCATGACTTAGGCCTTAACCAGCACGCAGTCAATCTCGACCCTGGCTCCCAAGGGAAGCTGCGAGACCTCGACGGTTGTCCGTGCGGGTTTGCCCGGGAAATATTGTTCGTAAACTGCGTTCATGGCAGCAAAGTCGGCAAAAGAAACCAGGAAAACACCGCATCGCACGGCGCTATTCAGCGTCAGGCCAGCTTCGGCAGCCACGGCTTTGAGATTCTCCAGTGCCCGACGGGTTTGTACCGTAATATCCCCGTCGACGAGTTTTTTAGTGGAGGGGTCGATGGCGACTTGACCAGAGCACCAGAGCAACCCACCGGCCTCGACTGCCTGAGAATAAGGGCCAATGGCTGGAGGAGCTAGGTCGGTATGGATGATTTTCATTTGTTTTCTCCTGACACTGGGGACTTGAGCCAAGTTTGAGCTTCCTGAATAAGTTTGCCCATGAACAACACCAGAATCACCGATTCCTTGAGCTTATCGATGTGGGCTGCCCATTCCTTGTCATTATATCGGCTTGCGAGGGTCGTTTTCTTCTGGTCGAGTTGAGCGCCCAGTGCCTCATCGCCTGAGCGCAGGGTGTCGAGCAGATACAAAGCTAAAAGTTCCAAAAGTGGCTCGAGCTTGCCATCAAGGAGTCTCTGCAGTTCGAGGCGGCTTTCTTCCTGACGGCTGCCGAGCAGGCCCCCGAAACCGAGCGCCCACCGGATCCAAGGGCCATCGGCCCCCGTTCGCTTGTCGCCGGCATAAGGACGGAAGAACGACTCTATGGCCTCACTATTGCCTTCCAGAATCAGAGGCAGACCCAAACTCAGCGCCAATTGCGGCAGAAATCGAACCTTCATCGCCAGGTAGCGTGTTCGCAGCTCAGAAATCTTTGAGGGTGCCTGTCCGATGAGACAGGCGTTGATGTAGATTCGCGACTCAGCCGCACCTAGCCGCCCTTTCTGGGCCAGAGCGTCTTCCAAATGGGCCCTAAGGCCGGGCCAGTCTTCCTTTTCCAATAGTCCATAGAGGCGCCAGTGGGCTACAAAATACCAATCAAGCCCGAAAAGCAGAGCAACAAAAACGAGGGCTATCGACCAGTTTTGACCCCAGAAGCTGACAGCGTAAGCCCAACCAAGGATTGGCAATGGCATGAGAAAGATGAAGGCGAACGAGAGCAGAATGACCAGATTGAACAAAAAGAAGATGGTCCGAAACTTCACGCAGGCCCCTCCGGGGAGGAAAAACTGGGCCCTCCCCTTGCTTTTACCTGTTTCAGTGTAGATAATTATGATTGTATGGGTCAACGCTGTTCCTCATGAAAAAAATCCCCATCCAGACTCTTTTGCCTAACTCGTTGGTCTCAGCCACGGTTTTTCTCGATGACCAATTTATTCTTTTGACACCAGAAACACCTGTGTCTGAAACCCTTCTCCGGCTCCTGCGAAACTGGGGATACACCCAATTGCAAGCCAACGAGGGTCTTAAGGTTCGAGCCAGAACAGAGCCCGTGGCGACCGACATGCCCAGCGGCCGCTTGCCAGACGACAGTGAAGAACCGAGCAACCGCGAAGAGACACAGAAGTTTTACTCAGGTACCTTGGAGTTCACTCACAAGCTCTTTGATGCGTTCATGAAGCGCAATATTGTCCCCATCGAACCGCTGACCGATCAAGTAAAACTGCTCGTCAACATGATGCGCTCCCACAAGAGGCACCTACTAGATTTGGGGGGACTCGATCGGGGTGGTTTTTCTTACATTGTGAGTCATTCGGTCAATGTCGCCATACTTTCTGTGGCTGTAGCCGACACGCTGAAGCTACCTTTCCACAAAATGATCGAAGTGGGCATGGCGGGCCTTCTGCATGAGTTGGGGATGTTTAAACTCCCCGACAACTTTCAGACGGCAAACCGGACGCTGACCGAAGCCGAAAAGCGAGCCTTGTTGGCCCACCCGCTGCTCGGTTACCGCACCCTTCGCGACCTCGGATTTCCTCCCAACGTTACCCTTGCCGTTTTGGAACACCACGAAAAAGAAGATGGTACGGGTTATCCACAGGGTCTGACGGGCGACAAAATCGCGACCAGCGCCAAGATTCTAGCCGTTGCCAGCGCCTACGACGCGCAAACCACCTCACGGCCGTTCCGAGTAGCACGGGGAGGACACGCGAGTTTGCTCAGCATGTTACAGGATATCCGCAAGACCTACGATGAGCAGATTCTCAGACGCTTGGTCGTAACCCTCAGCATTTTTCCGATTGGTACGTATGTTGAACTCAAGAACGGTTGTCTTGCGGTCGTCTTCGAACCGAATCCGGATGACTTCAAGCGTCCCGATATCCGCCTGCTTACCGATGAAAGCAAGTCGCCACTTACCAGCTACCCTATGTTGAGGCTCATTGAAACCCCAGAACTTGCGATTGCCCGCGCACTGAATTCCGAGGAATTGAAGCAACTGCGTGCCGATAGGATACTACCGGCCTGAAGTGCTGGTTCGAGGTAGTTCGCCGTGAAGACCCTTCAACAACGCCAAGCCGATCTGGAAGCTTCCCTCCAGCAGTACTTATTCACAACTCAACCGCATCTGAGGGAGAAGGCGTTAAACGAAGTTCAGGCCCAACTGGTCCGTCCGGGGCTCCTTTTGGCCACACCTCAGCTCACCTCTACGCACCGCCTCCGCCGCGAAGCCCTCATTTTATCGGACGCCTTCGAGGCCGTAACCAACGGAATGGAAACCCTTGAGGTCATGGAAGCCCTCCAGGAGGTAGGCACCGGTTCCCTTTTTTTACCTTGGAAGCATCTGGTGCTCGCTGTTCACTTCTTTTACGAGGGTCTCGACGAAGCGGCGCTTCACCACTTGGACCAAATGGACGACCGACCTCCCCTGAATGCCCTCCGTAGGGCCTTGGAAGCCGTTCTCAAAAAGAGTCCGCAGAATCCGGCGGGTCAGGCCCTCTATCAACTGATCCATGTTCCCGACCCAGAACTGGCCAGCCTCACCCAGCAATTAACCGACACGTTGGAAAGTGAACAGGAACTGTTGTTCTGGTCGGTACTCGGTGACTTTCTGGAAGCTGCGGGGCAAACTGACGAGGTTTTGGCAAAAAGGGTTGCCCTCTGGACTTGGAACCAGCTGGAATGGCAGAGTTTCGACGAAGCGTACCTCCTTGAGCTGACAACTCAACTTTGGGGGAGAGCCGAGGCCTTTCGCCTTGCCGCGCTGGGCAGTGTTTCTTGGGACGCAGAGGGAGCCACCTTGCTGTGGGCGCGTTTTGTCATTCACGGTCTGAGGGAGGGCGCTTTGGAATCTGAGAGTTTACTGGCAGCTTTCCAGCTTGCGGGTGAGTTCCTAGAGGTGGCCAGGGAACAGCAGGGAGGAAGCTCCACCTCGGAATGGGAAGACACTTGGGCGCTTCTGGCCGGCAGTCTCTCCTGCGAGCTCGCCTTGCGCCGCTACGAGCTCCCAAAGCTACCCTATAGGGCCGCTCACTTGCCGCCGTTGACGGCAGTCCGTAGTTCATCTGGTAGAAGCGGGCAGCTCGACCTGTTCGCGTCGTGAGGTTAACATGACACTCAAGCACTTGTTGAAGGAACTCCAGAATCCCGATTTGCTGCAGGAACCGAGGAGGTCTCTTCTCAGCCCCACTGCCCTTGCTCACACCGCGGAGCTGGTTGAGGAATTGCCTCAGTGGCGCAGGCATGTCGGACCCCGCCCATGGTTTGAGTGGCTCGACCGTTCTGCTCCCTAAGCATCGGAGACCCTCGAAAGAAAAAAGCCACCCTAGGGTGGCTTTTTTGCTACTCAGAACTCTCAATGTTAACTTCAGACCTCTGCCGTAAGGTCTGTCACAACGACCTTTTCTTTTTCTTTCGGGGGCTTGCCACCGGCTATCGCTACCATCAAGGGAGCAGCCACAAAGATGGAGGAGTAGGTTCCTACCACCACACCGATGATTAAAGCGAGAGCAAAGTCTTGGATGGCTCCCTCTGTGAAAATATAAACCGCCGCCATAGACAAAATAACGGTTAAGGAGGAAACGATGGTTCGGCTTAATGTCTGCGTGATGGCATGATCAATTAGGTCGTACATGTTCATCGTCGGGTTGATGCGGATGTTTTCACGGATTCGGTCAAAGACCACGATGGTATCGTTGAGCGAGTATCCGATGATGGTCAGGACCACGGCTATCGTTGCCGTCGTGACTTCCATCTGAACCGTACCAATCAAACCCAGCACGAAGATCGGGTCGTGTACCAAGGCTATGATGGCAGCTAGGGCATAGGCGAACTTAAAACGGAACCAAATGTAGAGTAAAATCACGAGTATTGCCGCAAGAGCAATCCAAGTGGTCTGAATAACCAGCTCCCCTGAAAGGCTGGGACCGATAAACTCAGTCTGTTCAACCTTTACCGATCCGGCCCCAAAAGCCTTCTCCAAGGCAGTCATGGCGGCCACGGAAAGCTTTTCTTGCAGGTTGGATTCTTTGGATTCGCTCTGTTTGGCAACCGCCCGGAGTTGGAAGCGGTTTTCACTGGAGACGCCGATTGGCTGCACAGTGAAGTTGTGCTCAGCGCCTTTGAGGGCCTCGCGAACTTTCTCAATGGTAGCGCTGCTATTGATCTGCACGGTCTCGCTCAAACCTGGCTTGAAGTCGATGCCGAGATTAAAACCGCCCTGCAACAGGGTACCCACCCACACCACGACAATCATGGCTAGCGATAAGCCATACATCCAGTAGCGCAGACGGGAAAAGGGAACAGCTTTGTTGGTGAGCATCAGGCTTTCCTCCAGGCAATGCTGACCTTCTTGGCTTTGAGGACGTCAATCTCAAAGTCGAAGATCAGTCGCGAAACAAACAAGGACGTGAACAGCGAGGAAACCAAGCCAACCGCCAAGGTCACGGCGAAGCCCTGCACCGCACCTTTGGACAGGAAAGAGAGGAAAAGCGCCGCAATGAGGGCCGTCACGTGGGAGTCCATGATCGTCCAGAAAGCCCGCTTAAACCCGATGTCGATCGAGGTCGCGGGAGACTTGCCAGACCAGTATTCTTCTTTGATCCGCTCAAAAACAATGACGTTGGCGTCCACCGTAATGCCCACCGTAAGCACCAGGCCGGCAATACCGGTTAGGGTCAGGGTCATATTGAAGACCCCAAGAACAGAGACCACGATAAACATATTGATCAGGAGGGCCAAGTTGGCGTTGATACCAGCCCCTTTGTAGTACACCAACATGAAGCCAGCCACCAAAAGCAACCCGTAGAGAATGGAGTTAATACCAGAGTTGATGGCATCGGCGCCTAGAGACGAACCGATGTTGGTGTAGCTTTGAACGACCAGGTTGACGGGCAAAGCGCCGGTTCGCAAGGTGAGGGCCAGATCCTGAGCGTCTTTGGCTGCAAAGCCCGAAACTCTAACTTGCCCGCCGGGAATCGACTCCGAGATGCGGGCACCAGCCCGGATCTTGTCGTCGAGCACTACCGCCATGGTCTTGCCTACGTTGGCTCCGGTCATGGTTCCAAACAGGGAAGCCCCTTCCGAGTCGAGCTCGAAGTTGACGGTGGGCTGGTTGGAAACCGCATCGCGGCTCACGACGGCCTGCTTTATGTGGATGCCATCGAGCACGTATTTGGCCTCGGTTTTGACCACCTGACGGTTAGTGAATTGGTCGATGCCAAAACGGTCACGCTTGTAATACGATTTGAGCTCGAGGCCTGCGCCCATTACTTCTGGAGGAATAACACTGACCTTGTTGGTCACGGTGTCAACGGAAGCCGGATTCTCTGCAATCCACTTGTTGACGCCGGCGGTGGCTTCATCGTCGACAATCGACAACGACAACGAACCTTTTCCTCGCAGGAAGGAGTTCACTCGCTCAGGGTCGACGTCACCAGGGAGTTCGACGAAGATACGGTCTCCGCCCGATTCCCGCTTGATGATGGGCTCGGCAACGCCAAAGGTGTCAATACGGCTCTTAAGAACTTCGATCGCGCGGGTTACAGCATCCTCTTTGTCGTTAGCCGAAAGCGAAGCGCCTTTTTTCTGCGCCAAGGCGTCGAGGTCGGCCTTGATGATCACGCTCATGCCTCCCGAGAGGTCGAGACCGAGTTGCATGATCTTGCCCTTGGAATCCTTGACGGCGCTCACCTTGGCCCGGAAATGCTCTTCCAGCTGATAAAGAAAGTCTTTCTCGGTGGTGAAGGCCTTAAAAACATCGCCCACCGTCCAATTGGCCGGTTGTGACATATTCGCCGTTTCATAGTTCTTTTTCACAATAGGAACCAGAAACTCGAGTCCTGCTGGCAACGCGGTGCCGGGACTCTTGGCAAACTGATCCTTGAGCACACCAAGCTCAACCTTGGCCTGCCGAACCGAGTAGTCTCGGATCTGTTCTAGTGAGCCTGCTGCCAAGACCTTGGATTCTTGAGGGGTCCAGAAATACCAGGAAATCGTCGGGTAGAGAAACCACGCGCTCACAGCAAGGAGCAACACTATGGTCAACAATCGAAAACGTTTGGTCATGGCCTCATCTCCGGAGGGGAATTATTTCTTTTCTTCCGAAGCAGAGTCGAGACTTTTTGCAGGCTTCTTCTCTTTGGCTTCTTTGGGTTCTTTAGCTTCTTTCTTGATAACAGGCGGATTGACCAACCCTGCAATCGACGACTTGTTGAACTCGAGGGTGGTGGTGGAACCTTCGTCAACCTTCAAGGTGACAGTATTGTCCTTCTCATTGATGGAATGGACCACGCCGTGCAAACCGCCAATCGTATAGACTTTGTCTCCCTTCTTGATACCCTTGAGCAGATTGTCGAGTTCCTTCTGCTTTTTGTTCTGGGGACGGATGATCAGAAAGTAGAAGATCAGGATGACCGCGCCAAATGTGACACCGGTCATTAACAGGCTGCTGCCGCCCTGGGGGTCGGCAGCCTGCAGGAAAGTCAGGACAGAAATCAGTGAATCCATGGATGTTCCTTGAGGGGAAAGGTTTTGTTCGAAGCATGAGCTTAGCAGAATCCCCTGTTACCGTCAAGAAGTCGGGGTGGGCCCACAGAGTACCCACTGCCTAAAGGAAAGAGGTGCGTTGGATGCCGCTAAAGACCTCGCCAACGCCAAGTGTCCTCTGGAAAGTGTCGATATCGCGAAGGGGAATCCCGGTCTTTTTCTCGTATTCGGCCTTCAGCCAAGCCACATCCTCTTGGCTTTTAGCGAACAACGCACTGGCCAGTGCTGGCTTGTACAGCCCTTGGGCAAACAGTTCACGGGTCTTGAGGCGACCAAACCTTGCCTCGAGCTTGCGGTCGACAATGGCTGTGCCACCGTTGTAGCCAATACAGAAGACAAAAGCGTTTCTCGTCATGAAAACCATTGAAGCACAAAAAGGTGGTCCAATCAATTGGTTATCGAAATGGGTGTTTCGTCAGGAGGGCGGAGAGCGGTGCGCCAAAAAAAAGAGCACCCCCCTCAGGGTGCCCTCGGATGCAATGTTACGACGCTCTTGCCCCAACTCCGGTTCGGCGAACACCTGCCGGCTTGGGGCGATGTAAAACCAACCGCAGGCTGGTTTTACATCATGTCCATGCCGCCCATGCCACCCATACCACCCCCGCCACCGCCGGCTGGTGCGCCCTTCTTCTCGGGCAGGTCGGTCACAGCGGCTTCCGTGGTCAGAAGCAGTGCAGCTATGGAGGCAGCATTCTGAAGCGCACTGCGGGTCACCTTGGCAGGGTCGATGATTCCGGCCTTGATCATATCGACCCACTCCATCTTGGCAGCATCAAAGCCCCAACCCTTCTTCTCACTCTTGGCTTGGTTGGCAATGATGGCTCCGTCAACACCTGCGTTGTTGGCGATCTGGCGGATCGGTTCTTCCATGGCACGTCGGGCAATCTTGAAGCCGATTTTTTCTTCTTCGTCGAGGCCGGTGATGTCTGCCTTTTCCAGAGCCTGAGCTACCTGCACCAGAGTGACGCCACCGCCGGGCACAATACCTTCCTCGAGGGCAGCGCGGGTTGCCGACAGGGCATCTTCCACGCGGTGCTTCTTTTCCTTGAGCTCAACCTCTGTGGGGGCACCGACATTGATGACGGCAACTCCTCCGGCGAGCTTGGCGAGGCGCTCTTGAAGCTTTTCCTTATCGTAGTCGCTGGTCGTCTCTTCGATTTGGCTCCGAATCTGAGCTACGCGGTCTTTGATCGCTTTCGCGGTACCGGCACCGTTGATCAATGTGGTGTTTTCTTTTTCCACCTTGACGGTTTTTGCACGGCCGAGTTGCTTGAGCTCCACGTTATCGAGTTTCATGCCAAGATCTTCGCTGACAAGTTCGCCACCGGTGAGAATGGCAATGTCTTCGAGCATGGCCTTGCGGCGGTCGCCAAAACCGGGTGCTTTGACAGCGCAGACCTGAAGGGCGCCACGGACATGGTTGACAACCAAGGTGGCCAAGGCCTCTCCATCGACGTCCTCAGCGATGATGAGCAACTGCTTGCCGGTCTGCACGACTTTTTCAAGCACGGGCAACAAGTCCTTCATATTGCTGATCTTCTTCTCGTAAATCAGGATGTAGGGGTCTTCGAGGAGAGCCTGCATCGATTCTCGGTTGGTGGCAAAGTAGGCCGAAAGGTAGCCTCGGTCGAACTGCATTCCCTCGACATAGTCGATGGTCGTCTCGATTGTCTTGGACTCTTCGACGGTGATCACCCCGTCCTTGCCGACCTTTTCCATGGCGTTGGCAATCTGGGTTCCGATTTCCTTGTCGCTGTTGGCAGAAATCGTGGCCACTTGGGAAATCTCTTCTTTGTCTTTGATCACCTTGCTGATCTTCTTGATTTCAACCAAGGCCAATTCGACGGCCTTGTCGATGCCGCGCTTGAGCGACATTGGATTGACTCCGGCAGCCACCGACTTCAGGCCTTCCTTGGCAATCGAGTATGCCAAAACCGTCGCGGTGGTCGTTCCATCGCCAGCGACGTCGTTCGTCTTGATGGCGACTTCCTTGACCAGTTGGGCGCCCATGTTCTCGAAGGGATCTTCGAGTTCGATGTCACGGGCGACAGAAACTCCGTCCTTGGTGACGGTAGGGGCACCGAACTTTTTGTCGAGTAACACATTGCGTCCCTTGGGACCCAGGGTTACCATGACAGCCCTCGACAGTTTTTCGACGCCAGAGAGAAGAGAACGACGAGCGTCTTCGGTGAACAGCAGTTGTTTAGCCATAACAACTCCTCAAATAAGTAGGATATAGGATTCTTTGGGGAAAGCGTCCGGATACACCGGCTTACTTTCCATCAATGTACACATTTCACCCACCGGCGTAAAGTGTTTTGCGTTAAAATCCTTGACTAAAGCCCGCCCGCTGAAGCAACAATCGAATATGACAACCCTGGGCAGGCGCCAGAACTTCGTGCTTTTTGATTTGTCTGCCCTCGATACGGCCACTGCCTCCGGGTTTTTGTCGGAACTGTTGACGAGGATAGATTCGCGAACCCATGTGTTGGCGGGGGTATGCCACTGGATCCTCTCGCCGGTGAGGAGCCTAGACCTTCTGAGCGCCCAGGGGCCGGGTCCGGAGTTTCTGCGCAAGCGCCTCAATGGGGGAGACCCCCTTTTTTGTTCCCATCCTTCGGGGCTCGATTGGAACGGTTTGTTCCCTCTGGAGGCCGAGCAGGAGTTCAGAGCTTTGACTGCGTTGGTCTCCCGGGAATCTCACTTGTTTCTTCCCGATTGCTCGAGTCCTCCCCCTTGGATTTCTGAGTTGTCTAAACCCATATTTCGCCCTACGGAGGCAGGTCTTTGTGTGCACACGGGGCCGGACGCCGTTCAAGTGCCCTGGGGTCCTACCCACCCCGACTCACGCTCGCGCCGGGGAGTCTGTTGGCTGGTTCCTGGTAAGGTCCTTGTTTCACCCCTTCCAGAGGCACCGTGGGGAGATCTCACACGCCTGCGCCCTTCCCGCCTAAGCCGCCGGTTTCCCGCCAAGTTCCGATCCATCGAGGCCTCGACTTACACCCCGCGGGCGAAAATAGGCTTAGGCGCGATTGCGGAGCTCAGAATGGCCAACACCTCAACCCCTCTGCATCAGGCCATTCTCTACCACACTCAGGACTATCCCGGGCTCGGTACCAAGGAAGCGGTAGACTTTGACGAGGCGCTCGGTGGTATCCGCAAAAGGGCTTTGGTTGCCAACATGCAGGGAGTTACTGATTTCCAGGAAGGTAGCCTCAAGGTGAGATTTCAGGGTGGCCGCCTCATCCGTATCGAAGACAGCGCACGCAAAGAGATCCTGTGCAAGGGCGCTGAAAGCTCGCTGACGTGGAACGGCAAAAAACATGTTTTTGTGACCAACAGCGCTTTTTCCTTCGAGGGAGATTTTTCTTGGGGCCTGCGTCAAAGTTTGGTCCTCGAGCATGAAGACTTTTCCAGCGCAGGAAGACTCATCCTCGATTTTTTCTTTGTCGAGGAAAGCCGGGAGTTTTTTGTGGCGGCGACCATCCGTTGGCCGCGCTTCAAAGCTCCCGTCACGATTGAAAGGTGGGCACCGCTCCGACTTGAGTTTGTGGGTCCCGGGGCCTCGGAGGTGCTGACCACCCGTTCCCTGTGGCCTAACGGGAGCTCACGCGATGAAATTCATCGCAAAAGCCCGGGAAAGGGTATCCTTTGTGGCACAGATTTTGTTTTCGGTCTGGGAACATCGGGTCTTGTCTTGGGTTTCCCACAGAACCAACTGCCGCGACCGCACTATCTGCCATGGAGCCTCAAAAGCAGCTGGCTGGGTAAAAGACTGTTCTTAAACCCCGAAGGTGGAGATTCTCCCCGCCCGAGCGGGGATTTTGAAGGGATAGAGGAACATTTTCATTTTTACCTCAACAGGTCGGACGGGGCTAAACTACCGTTTTCGGTAACCCGCAAGCAGGCCACCGAGCTCATTCCACCCTACGTTGCTATCTCACCATTGCCACAGTCTTGACGGCACATGGCTGTTCGCCTATAGTTTTGCGGTTGTCTCCGTAGGGGAGACTGTATCTTAACCGAGGAGTATCCATGAACAGGAATCGCAAAAATGTCCCGAAGGGCAAGATTGTGCGTCACTTGGGTATCAATATTTTCGAGCAACCGAAGTACGACAAACTGCTCAAGAAAAAGCCTCACGCACCTGGTATGCACGGGCCGAAGAAGAAACGGACCAAGCAGACAGAATACGGCAAACAGCTGGTAGAAAAGCAAAAGCTGAAGTTCGCCTATGGAGTGTCGGAACGCCAGATTCGCAACATTTTCGAGAAAGCCAAGACGATGCCCGGCATCACCGGCGACTCGATGATGAGCCTTCTCGAACGACGCCTCGACAATGTGATTTTCCGACTTGGCCTTTCGACTTCGCGTACCCAAGCAAGGCAGATGGTCAGCCACGGTCATTTTCATGTCAACGGCCGGTTGCTCAACATTCCTTCCTACAGCGTCAGAGGCGGCGACGTCATTACCGTCAAGGAACGGGACAGCGTCAAAAAACTGGTTCGCGAGCAGTATGCCAAGCATTCCGGCAAGGCCAAGAGCTCCTGGATCAACTTTGCGGAAGACGCGCTACGGGCCACCGTAGACCACACTCCGCGACGGGAAGAAATTCCCACGATTGCCAACGAACAGATGGTGATCGAACTCTACGCCAAGTAAGAAACTCCGTTTCCCTTGGTTTCGAGCAGAAAGCCGGCACGGGCGCCGCAAAACAGCCTCTCCGCCGCCGGGAGAAGGATGTTCCCTGGAAACAGGTTGGTGCCCGTTGTCGGCTTTTTGATTTTTTCCCCGGTCCGTGTCTGTCTTCCCTCTGAGGTCATCATTGGCTATTGTGCAGCGATGAACCTCACCTTTCTCGATGCGGCAAGCTTGGGGCCAGGCTTGGACTTCTCGTCCTTTGAGGCTTGGGGCTCCGTGCAATTGTGGGATAACACGAACAACGAACAGAGGCGAACTAGGCTGGTCCATAGCCAGGTCGCCATCGCCAACCGGGTGGTTTTTGACCGTGAACTGTTGGCGGAACTTCCCGAGTTGCGACTCATTCTCCTCACGGCGACGGGTTACAACAACGTTGACCTTGAGGCCGCCCGCAGTCATGGAATCGCCGTTTGCAATGTTGTCGGTTACTCTACCGAAAGTGTTGCCCAGCATACCTTTGCACTGCTGCTCACCTTACTTGAGCAGACTGCTTGGCTGAACGAGCACGCAAAGACCCTCTGGCCCGGCTCGACAACCTTTGAGCACTTAGGCCGGCCTTTCCACGAAATTGCCGGCAAGACGTGGGGCATCATAGGGCTGGGCAGTATAGGCACTCGCGTGGCGCAATTGGCAGAGGCCTTTGGCGCTCGAGTTGTGTATTTCAGCACCACGGGTAGCGACCGCGCAGGCTCTTGGCCACGGGTGGAACTTGGTGATCTGTTGGAAAGCTGCGACATCGTGAGCATTCACTCCCCGCTCAACGACCTGACGCGCGGCCTGTTGAGTGGCCGCGAGCTAGCTCGCATGAAAAAGAGTGCTGTGCTGATCAACGTGGGACGAGGTGGCATCGTGGACGAAGCGGCTCTTGCTACGGCACTGGACGAAGGAACTCTGGCGGGAGCCGCTCTCGATGTGACGCTTCCTGAGCCACCGAGCCCCCAAAACCCTTTGCTGAGCTTGAAATTGCCTCACAAATTGGTGCTGAGCCCGCACCTAGCCTGGGCCAGCGTCGAGGCTCGCCACCGGTGTCTTGAGGAAGTGCAAAACAACCTTGCGGCTTGGGCGAGGGGCGAGCGGCGCAACCGGTTGGATTAAATTGGGGAATAGTATTCCCGGTGTATGGCCTGGCCCAAAAATCTCCGGTATTCTGTTGGTGTGGAACATCGAAAAAAAATCCTTGGAAACACCCGATCCCTCAAGGGTGAGTTCGTCCTTTACTGGATGCAAGCCTCTGTCAGGGTGCAAGACAACCTAGCCCTTCAGGAGGCTATGAGCCTCGCAGGCGAACGTGGCCTCGACTTGGCCGTTTTGTTTTGCCTCGATGCCGGGTATCCGGAGGCGAATGAACGTTCGTTTGCCTTCCTTCTCGATGGCTTGGGTGATGTATCGGCAGGACTTGCCAAGCTAGGGTTGAAGTTGACCATCGTTGCCGGTTCGCCGCTGGAGGCAGTGCCTTTGGCGGCCAGGCAGGCTGCGGTTCTGGTCACGGATCAAGGTTACATGCCCCTTCAGCGCCGATGGCGTCAACAGATCAGCGAAGCCGTGAAGTGTCCGGTAATTTTGGTGGAAGATAACATCTCGGTGCCGGTAGGAGTCTCGAGCGACCACGAAGAATGGACCGCCGCCACCTTGCGTCCCAAGCTGATGCGCTTGGCAGATCTGGAGCCACTGCCTGTACCCTTGCCCTTTCCCAACTGCCGTTTCTGGGCCCCAGCGGTTTCGGCCTGGAGTGAGGCTGGACTAAAAGTCTTGGAGGGTATGCCAAGCAGGGCGTGGCTGGACTGGTTGCCTATCGATCACGGCGTGCCTGCGACGAACCTGGCCGGTGGCGAATCAGCGGCGCTGCACAGGTGGTCTTCCTTCATGCAGGTGGGCCTTGAGCGCTACGACACCGACCGCAACGACCCGAACCTCGAGGGTTCCTCGGGCCTCGCCCCCTACCTTCATTTTGGCCACCTCAGTCCTTTGACCCTTCTTCGGGACTTGAAGGCGTCGGGGCGCTGGGTACCCGCCGTGAGCTATCGTCGTGCCGGGGAAGACCCGGCTTCGAAGTTTTTGGACGAAGTTCTCGTACGGAGGGAACTTTCCATCAATTTTGTGTGGTACAACCCTGTTTTTGCAACGTTTCAAGGACTACCCGAATGGGCGCGCCGAACACTGGGCCAACACAAGGCCGACCAAAGGGAATATGTGTATTCTGACCGAGATTGGGAGACGGCCCGCACCCACGACGAGGCTTGGAATGCGGCTCAGACCCAGTTGGTCACCACCGGTATCATGCACGGCTACATGCGCATGTATTGGGGAAAGAAACTGTTGGAATGGAACAGTGAGCCTGCCCAAGCGTTGGAACTGGCGCTAAGGCTCAACAACCGCTATGCCCTCGACGGCCGCGACCCAAACTCCTACGCCGGGGTGGCTTGGTGTTTCGGAAAGCACGACCGACCGTGGGCAGAAAGGTCAGTGTATGGGCTGGTCAGGTGCATGACTTCCGGCGGGCTGGCCCGAAAGTTCGACCTCAGGGCCTATGTGGAGCGTTTCATTCCCCCGAGCTGAGCTCCAATTGACCCGAGGGAGTCTCCAAGATGAGCTTTCCCTCCTGCGTCAATCCGACAACTTGACCCTTCACCGGGTTACCTCCCGGAGCCACAACTTCGAGACAGTCACCGAGCTTCCAAAGACGCTTTTCACAGGCCTCCCTAGCTTGAACCTCTTCGAGACTCTGTGCCAGCAGAGGCAAAAGGCCCTCAAGGGCTTTTCCTGATTCAAGAGCCAAGCCCTCGGCAGCCAGCGAGGTAGGGGTGTGCCGGTAATCGCCTTTAAACTCTCTCTGGCCGAGATTAATGCCTAAGCCGGCGTGGACCGACCCGGTTTCAAAAGGAAGGCGTCGGCGGACCAGGATTCCTCCCACTTTGCGGCCGTTGAGGTAAAGGTCGTTGGGCCATTTGAGCGACACCGAAGGACCAACCGCCCACGGGAGACTTTCAAGCCACCGGCACACCCCCAAACCCAGCCGTAGCGAGATGGATAACGGATGCGGCCTCAGGGCTTCTGAACGCCAAAACACCGTGAAGGCTAAGCTGCTGCCTCGCGGACTTTCCCATCGCCTTCCAACATGGCGGCCCATGCCCTCGGTCTGTTCTCCTGCCTGCACCAGCGTACCGGAAGGCTCACCCCGGGCTTCGAGCTCGAGAGCCAAGCTCATCGTGCTGCCGGCGGTTTCCACAAACCAGCACGAGCCTCCCCAAGGATTGGGCAGCGCGAGGGGCGTCATTCCACCTTCTGCGAAAACACATCCTTGTCGAGGACCTGTATGGTGATGATGTCTCCCGGGGTCCCGAAGTAAGGCAGATGAAAGACTCCACCGGGGTGTTTCATCTGCAGCAAAATGACAGATTCCGCCGAAAGTTTCTTGAGCGTCACCTTCAAGTCGATCATGATCGGATATTCGGGCAACGTGGTGACGAGCAGGCGGAACACCCGGCCATCCGGAAGGGGCGTGGGCTCGGTCAACGTCAGGTTGATGGGAGTTCCCTTGGCCAACTCCGCGCCGGCCACGGGGGCTTGTGACACGAATTGGCCGGGTTTTTCGTTCGGGTCGGCTTTACGGAGGCTGATCTGGAAAGGAAAGTTGTCGGCGGAAAGCGAAACCAGAGCATCGGTCCACGACTGGTTGGTGTAGGCTCCCACTTTCACCGTCTGCCCCTTAGGTCCCCGGCTTACGATCATCTTTAAAGCCACGGGGGCACTAAGCGAGGTGCCTGCGACGGGTTGCTGCTCCAGTACCGTTCCTTCGGGCGCGCTGTTGTTGATGTAGGTCGGGTCGTTGCCTAGGGTGATCAGCGGTTGGGCTTGCGAGGCGAAAAGGGTTTTCAAATGCAGCTGAACATCGTTGACATTCATACCAACGAAGTTCTCCACTGTGTCGACGATGGCACCCTTGGACACCCACAACGTGACCTGACGGCCCGATTTGCTGAGTAAACCGCCCTGAGGGTCCTGGCCAATCACGTTTCCCTTGTCTCGGGGATCGGTAGAGAACTTCACCTGGACCACAGGAACCAATTCCTTTTCCTGCAAATCGAGGATGGCGGAAACGAGGTCTTTGCCGACCACCTTGGGAACCATGGTTTCTTCCTGACCTTTCAGGCTGAAAAAGAAGGCTGTGAACGCGAAAAAAACCATAAGAAAAGCCATGCCCGTCAGCGACCAGGCCATTTTCTTGAAGAGCCGGGCGTTCTGATCGTCGTTTGCCGTAGGAAGTGCCCGTTTGACCAGACGTTTGAGGTTTTTCCACAGCAGGCGCAGAAGGTCGAGAAACCCCGGTGAGTTGCGGGGAGACTTTGGCACTTTTTTGAGTTTGGCGGTTTTCGGGGATGCGGGGCTGCTCATGAGGCGTCTCCAAGAAGGGAACCGATCAGTCCAGGGCTGCCGTTCAGGAAGCTCCGGTAGTCCAAGCTTTTCCTGGCGGGGAGCTGAAGTTCCCTGGCAACCAGAAGACCGTCTCCTGTTTTTATCAAAAGGCCAGTTGACTTGTCTAGGCGAAGTACTGTTCCGGGAGGGTGTTTGGCATCTTCGGTAGTTTCAAGACAATGGCGGGAATCCCAAAACGTCAGCGGATGTCGGTTCCAAAAGGTTGTCGCCCCTGGCCACGGATTGCTGGCCCTGACTAAAGCGTCGAGCTCGCGGGCACTGCGGCTCCAGTCGAGACGGCCATCAGTTTTTTGGATGAGAGAACAATACGTAGCCAAGGACTCTTCTTGGCGCCAACTTGTGGCCTTTCCGCTCTCGAGGGCCGCCAGAACAGGAAGAAGAGCCCCAGGAGCGGCCTCGGCGGCCCAGAGGGTCAGCAGCGCGGTGGTCTCGGTGCCCTCAAGGGGCCGATGGGTCTGGAACAGCAGGTCTCCCTTGTCCATTTCAAGGTCGAGCCATTGAAGGCTCAGGCCGGTTTGGGAGTCGCAGGCCCTGATGGCAGCGGCGAGGGGAGAGGGCCCTCTCCACCGTGGGAGAAGCGATGGGTGCACATTGAGCCCGCCCCGAGGGAACAAACCTAGAAACTTCGGTCCGAAGATCTTCCCGAAAGCGAAGCTGACCAAAAGGTCAAACCGACCCTCAAGGAGCGAACGCACCCCACCATCGAGTTTTTCAGCCCTTACACACTCCAAGCCCAGGCCGGTAGCCTCCCGGTCAATTTCGGAGGGCAACAGCCGACCACCACGACCAGTGGGAGCAGGCATGGTGGTGAGAACACTGACCGAGTGGCCGCTGGCAGCGAGGGCGCGCAGGGTAGGAACTGCGATGCCTGGGGTCGCGGCAAAAAGGATTCTCATTTTTTGAGGTTCTTCTGGTACTGGGCTAGAAGCCGGTCACGTTTCATGTCGTTGAGATAGTCGATGAACAAAACACCCCTGAGATGGTCGAGTTCATGCTGAAACACCCGGGCAAGCAGGTCGGCACACTCCATCTTGATCCGCCGGCCTTTGACGTTGAACCCCTGAATCTGAACTGCCTCGGGCCGAACGACTTCCTCGTACAGTCCCGGAATCGATAGGCATCCTTCTTCGTAGGCAATAGTTTCCATGCTGGTTCCAACAATTTCAGGGTTGACGAACACCAAGGGCTTTCCTTCTTCCACCTGTAGGACAAAGACCGAAAGCAGCGTACCTACTTGCGGTGCCGCCAGCCCAATTCCCCTGCCCTCGAGCATCGTCGTGATCATGGAATCGGTGAGCTGTTTGAGGTTTTTGTCGAAGTCCACCACCGGCAGCGTCTTCTGGCGCAGGACTTCTGAAGGGTATTTCAAAATTTCCATAGACCCGAAACCATACTTTGGTTTTATGGTAAATTCCAGATGTGGATGCTATAATGAAGACGAGGAGTTCAAACATGAAGTTACCCTTGGGGCTGTTTAGTTGCGTTTTTGTCCTTTCAGGGTGCGCTAACTTGTTTGACATGAACGCTTTTGAGGCTATTGATCAGCCTCCGAAGCTGGTACTTGCGGATCTTCCTGCAACGGCAACTCTGTTGAGCCTGAAGCTCACGAGTGATCCGGGTTTCATCGATTCCCTCGCTCAAGATGCGACAGCGTTGGCAGCGGTGCAAACAACCCTCCAGGCCGGCATGGCTAGCACAGATACAGCGGTGCAGCTGCAAGCCGCCAAAGACTTTATCTATGTTACGACGAATGCGACCTCGACCCTTTCGGTCGTGAATAACGCTGTTGGCCCGCTGTTGAGCCTAGCCTCAGGTGGCGCATCCTCGCTCGCCAGCGGCGCCGATCAGGGAAAAGCGGTGCAGTCTCTGGTGAAGGGCTTCTTTACTGACCTTTCGCCCGCTGCCTTGCTTTCCACCCTCGACAGCATGGCGACGATTGGCAACTCGTTTTCGGTACTAAGCACGGCATCCGCTGGCAGTTCCTCCAAGTTCTTCAGTGGTTCCGATAGCGGCACAACTGCCCAGGTGGGCGTGGTTTCGGCCACGATGAGTGCCTTGATGGCGAGTACGGGCAAAGACCTGACCACTGCTGATGGAAGAAAGGACGCGGCGACGGCTGTCGCGGCGCTGCTGGCAAGTTCTGATCCGAACACCTTCCTCACGGGCGGCAGTTTTCCCACTGTTGGTACACAGATGGGTTACCTCTCTGACGCGGTTTCAGGGACTTCAACAACCCAGGGTACCAACCCCTATTCCTATGTGAAAACCCTTATGGGTGTGTTGCCCATCTAAATTGAGGATGCTGCTATGAATGAAGTGAAACTGATTTTTTCGGTGGTTTTAACCTGCTTTGCTCTTTCAGCCGGGTTTGCCTCTGACATTTACCTCCCCACTTTTGCTCCCGTTACCCCCGAGGTCAAGGCCCAAGGCGGCGCGTTCCAAGCGGTTTCGAAAGGCTACAATTCCTTGTTCGTCAATCCAGCGGGCTTT